>ERZ1034992.372-NODE-372-length-26480-cov-6.195043_pt1 | contig 26480 bp, 16 predicted proteins | sample MGYA00520695_ERZ1034992 | MGnify/ENA primary metagenome ERZ1034992 (study PRJEB33766, sample SAMN09781778) | gut metagenome | biome: gut microbiome | host: Homo sapiens | place: Madagascar | study: EMG produced TPA metagenomics assembly of the PRJNA485056 data set...
ATGGGTTACGACCAAAAGTTTGCTCGCGAAGAATCGCTTATATTCTTTATCCGAACAAAGGAAGAACCCGAAAAACCGCTTGCAACGGTTGAATACTCTTTGAAAAACAAAAAGGTTCTTCAATGTTACGGCGACCACGATTCTAAACCCGACGACTGCGTAATGGAGTTCGTAAACAAGAAGTGGCTGCCTTACGCAAATAAGAAACTAAAACAAATAGCAGCGTAACCGCAAAGGAGATTTTAACTATGGAAACCAATTACTATCGCATTACTGCATATCACCCCGAAAAAGATATTTCTATTATTATGGATTCTTTCGGACTTTTTGAAAAGAAATGGCAATTCTCAGCAGACCTTATAAAGAAAGGTTTCAAGATTCTCGAAGTATCGGACGATTCACAATTTACCGAAGGCAATCTCCCGCTTTTGGTAGAACCTTCAGACAAATATATTCTTCGCGCCTACAAAACGGGCAAACCGTCGATCGAAAACGGCAAAGTCGAGATAAACGGCAAGTTTTACACACCGAACAACTAAAAAAGATTAAAGGGAGCTTCACGAAGAGGCTCCCTTTTTGTCTTAAATTCATTTGATTTCAGCAAAATCGTCCGTCAAAAACTCTTTAATGAAACTCGCAATTATTATATTTTATCACCATTTGTTATTTTGTCCATAATATGCGTTTTTACCGTGCTTTCGGTTGTAATGTTTATCGGCTATGTACTGCGGAAGCCTTCTATTACAACCGAGAGTTTCTGTTATGTATGCCATTTTAGCAACCGATTCCGTAACCGTTGCGTGATACACCGCCTCATCCGCATCTTTACCCCATGCAAATACGCCGTGATTTTTTACAAGACATGCGGGAATCGCAACAATGTCTTTGTTTGTAAATGTTTCATTTATAACTACGCCAGTGTTCTTTTCATATTCCGTCATCTCGTTTTCATTTAGAGAGCGAGCGCAAGGAATATCTCCGTAGAAATAGTCAGCGTGCGTTGTGCCGTATGCCTTTATATCCCTGCCCGCCTGTGCAAACGCCGTTGCATAGGTCGAATGAGTATGTACAATGCCGCCTATTTCCTTATGCGCCTTGTAAAGTTCCAAATGCGTTGAAGTATCAGATGAAGGGTTAAGTCTGCCTTCTACAATTTTGCCGTTCAAGTCCACTACAACCATATCTTCGGCAGTCATATCCTCGTACTTCACTCCGCTCGGTTTTATCACGACATAACCGCTTTCATGATCTATTGCAGACACATTGCCCCAAGTGAACAGCACAAGCCTGTTCTTAACCAAATCAAGGTTGGCTCTATAAACTTTTTCTTTCAGTTCTTCAAGCATAATTAAAACTCGCTTGCAGTTCGCTCTGCCGTAAGATATTTCTTATAATTATCAAAGAACGCGTCATATTTAGCCTGTTCTTTTTCATCGGCGGTCAGCGTTATATTGTCGCTGTCCGCAAAAATTTTGCCGAGATAATCTTGTAACGTCCCCTCGTTATTTATGGTGTATCCCGCAAGCAACGCTATTCCGTATGCGCCGCCCTCGCCTGCGGTACTCATTACCGTTACGGGTGCGCCGAGAGCTGCGCTTGTCGCAATCTGCCCTATCTTCGGGGTTTTGTAAAAGCCGCCGTGCGCGGTTACTTTGCTTATTTTAACGCCTTCGTTTTTTAATATATCCGTACCGAGCGACAAAGCCGCAACCGCCGAATATATCTGCATTTGCATAAAGTTGGCAAGGTTCAGTTTTCCGTCTTGCGAACGAAGCGTCATAGGTGCGCCCTTATATGTTTCTGCCAACGGTTCGCCGCTCAAATAGTTATACCCTACAAGATTACCGACGGCGCTATCGCTCTCGTCAGACTTATTGAAAAGTCTTGTATAGAGTTTATCTTTACTAATATTTCCGCCGAACAACTTAATTACTTCGTCAAAAAGGTCAACCCACTCGTTTATTTCCGAAGTGCAGTTGTTCGTATGTATTAGCGCGCAGGGATGCCCATCGGGCGTGGCGATTATATCTATCTGCTTGTAATATTTTTTAAGCGGCTTTTCCAACACGACGGACATATTTGCCGCCGTTCCCGAAGACACCTGCGCCGTAGTCGGCTTTACGCTGTTCGTGCATATCATACCCGTACCCATATCACCTTCGGGCGGACACAAAATTGCACCCGCTTTTAGCGTTTCCGTAGGATCTAAATACTTTGCGCCGTCATCTGTCAACACTCCCGCCTTTTGTCCTGCAAGCAACACGGTGGGCAACAAATCGGTTATATCCGCATTTGCGCCTTGCTCCGAAAGCAATGCGTTATACTTGTCAACGCGCTCTTTGTCCCAAGTTTTGCCGAGAAGCGGAAACATACCGCTCGCATCGTCCGCACCGAGTACGTTTTTGCCCGTCAAAAGAAAGTGAACATAGCCCGCAAGCGTTTGCAAATGGGCGACCTTTCCCACCGTTTTTTCCTTGTTCAAAACGGCTTGAAAGTAATGCGTAGAAGACCACCGCTGCGGCATATTGAATTGCAACTTTTCCGTAAGAATATCCGCCGCCTGCGCCGTAGTGGTATCCCGCCATGTACGGAAAGGCTCCAATAAATTCCAATCTTTATCGAACGCAAGATAGCCGTGCATCATTGCGGAAATTCCTATTGCGTCCAATGTTTCAATGCGCTTGCCGTAACTTTTAACAAGCTCTTTATAACTTGTTTGAAGTCCGCTTTTAATGTCACCCATAGAATACGACCAATGACCGTTTACAAGTTTGTTTTCCCACCCAAACGAACCCGTTGCAAGCACTTTGCCGTTTTCGTCTATTAAAACCGATTTAATTCTCGTCGAACCGAGTTCTATGCCAAGTATTTTCATTAAAATGGATTCTCCGTTTTGTAAAGTTGCGCAGCGGGCTGATTATACCCGATCTTTTCCGCGCCTAAATATTTGAACACCTCGAAAATCGCTTTACCGTAATGTCCGAACGCGACCGCGCCGTGATGAGGAAAGCCGTTTTCGATTAAAACGTGTCTGTAAAATCTGCCCATTTCCTTTATTGCAAACACGCCGATACCGCCGAAAGAGCGTGTTGCAACAGGCAAAATTTCCCCCTCGGCAACGTAGGCGTACAAATGATTGTCCGCCGTGGATTGCAGACGGTAAAACGTAATATCGCCTGCCGCAAGGTCGCCTTCGAGTGTGCCGTTGGTAACTTCTACAGGCAAGCTCCTTGCCATAATCTTCTGATACTTCATCGTAGGATTGCAAAGACGGCTTGCACAGGTATTTCCACAATGGAAACCCATAAACGTATCAGTGAACTTATAGTCGTACTTGCCCTTGATGTCCTGCTCATACATCTCTTTGGGTACGGTATTGTTAATGTCCAAAAGCGTTACGCTCTCGCCGCTAACGCAAGTTCCTATGTATTCGGACAACGCGCCGTAAATATCCACTTCGCAACTTACGGGTATCCCTCTGCCTGTCAATCTCGAATTGACATAGCAGGGAACAAAGCCGAATTGCGTTTGGAACGCGGGCCAGCACTTACCTGCGATTGCAACGAACTTTTTACTACCCTTATGCGCGTCTATCCAATCGAGCAAAGTCAACTCATACTGCGCAAGTTTTCCCAAAATTTCGGGCTTCTGATTTCCCTTGCCGAGTTCTTTTGCCATATCTTCGGCGACTTCCTTTATGCGCTTGTCACCTTCATGTTTGTTGAAACTCTCAAACAGGTCAAGTTCACTGTTTTCTTCGATTTCCACTCCAATATTGTACAACTGCTTTATGGGCGCGTTGCATGCAAGGAAATTCAATGGGCGAGGTCCGAAAGAAATAATCTTCAAATCTTTAAGTCCGACAAGAGCGCGGGCTATCGGCACAAATTCGTGAATTAAGTTTGCACAATATTCGGCGTCGCCTACGGGATATTCGGGTATGTATGCCCTTACGTTGCGGAGCTTGAGATTATACGAAGCGTTGAGCATACCGCAGTATGCGTCTCCCCTGTCACTCGACAGCACCCCGATATTTTCCTCAGCCGCAGCGCAGAACATTACTGGGCTACCGGTTTCTTTCTGCCATTTTTGAGCGAGCATCGTTTCACTAATTTCGGGACCGAAGTTGCCAAGATATACACAAAGAGCGTTACAGCCGGCTTTTTTCACGTCCTCCAGCGCCTGTTCCATATGAGTTTCGCTTTCTACGATACAAACAGGACATTCATAAATATCTGCCTTTCTGTATTTGTTTTCATATGCGGCTACGAGTGCTTTGCGCCTGTTTACCGACAGACTCTCGGGAAAGCAATCCCTTGACACCGCCACTATTCCTATCTTTATTTCGGGTATATTTTGCATATTGATCTCCATTGAATTTTTACTTTGATAATAAAGTTAAAAGCGCCACGTCGTTCGTACTGAGTGTAAGACGTATTAGCGTGTTTCCGTCCATTACTTCAAACGGAATTTCTTGCTCGACAAGTTTTGTCGTTTCCCTGATTTCTTTTACTTGCTCACGCGTGAGTAAATCAGGCTTACCGAGCTTTAACCATTCCGCCTTGGGGTTACAATGCGCGTCATCGATAAATTGAGCCGTAACGGTATTTGCAACAGCATTGACTTCGATTTCCACGTCATAGATGTCGTGCTTATGATAATCCTGATTCTGAACCCACACAAGAATTTGTATTTTGTCGCCGTCTTTGAACGCCGCGTATTCCACGTCGCCGTTTGTCTTTTGCGGCAACACAAGCCTATTTACGTAAAGCTGCGACAAAATCTTAAACGCCCAGAAGTTGGGTTTGGGAATACCATCGTTGTTGACAAGCCCGAATCCGCCGTGGAAAGGTTTGCCGAGCATAAACTGTTCTTCGTACACATCCGAACAACACCAAAACATGTAGCCGCTGATTTTGTTTTGCAAGTCCATACAGGACTTGATTATGAATGCGGAGGCAAACTTTTCGTCGTGAACGGGCGACGCGAATACCGCCATAGAGTTCCATTCAGTAATAAATAACGGCTTATCCCCCGCTTCTTTGACCGCCTTTTCGTCAAGTTCCTTTAATACGCCCTTACGCCACGTCTTGTAGATTTCGGGACGGAAGAACATCTCCGTCATAGTGTTGGTTAAGTCCGCGCCGTTCTTTGCCGAATTTTTTGCAATAGACATCATTCTGAAAGCGTCTTGCATTGAAAACGAATTTCCGAATGCATCGCCGGGATAATGATGCGTGGACACAAAATCGTAAGGAATGTTATTCTTTTTGCAATAATCGGTAAAATCTTTTATCCACAAGCACGCCGAAGACGACGGACCGCCGATACGCAAATTATCGTCTACGTATTTTACCGCATTTGCCGTCGCCGCATACAATTTGAAATAATCCCTTTGTTTTCCTTTGAAGAAAATGGCAAGATCGGGTTCATTCCACACCTCGAAATACCAACTTTCCACTTCTTCCTTGCCGTAGCGTGCAAGTAAAAATTTAATAAAGGATTTTATAAATTCACTCCAAGCAGTCAAACTTTTAGGTTGAGTAATATTGTTTAAATATCTGATACCCGTCTTTTTACCGCTCGCAAGTGCCAAAGGCATAAACGAGAGTTCGACAAACGGTTTCATTCCGCAAGCAAGAACATTATCCAAAACAAGAGCAACCTGCTTGAAATTGATTTCCTTTATCTGTTTGGAATGCGGAACTGCGGCAAAAGGCTTGTAATCGGATAATCTTTGAAAACAAAGCATATCGTCGTCAAACAGTCCGTGAAAACGTATATACTTAATGCCCAGCTCGTCGTGGACGAGTTTGGCGTGTTCGCATACATCCGTTCTGTGCATCTGAAATGCGTGGTCGTTGCCCACCCCGAATTGCCACGAAAAATCTGTCGGCGTTATATTTGCGGTTTTGTCAATGATGATCTTCATAATGCCGATCCCCTTTTATGTTTTGTTTTCTTTTTTCAATAACGCCCAGCGTAATAAACAAGATGAAAAACGCACCGAAAAGCACCCATGTTACTATCACCGAAATATTTGCGGCACTGATTATCCACGGAACGACGGTAACGACACGCGTATTTTCCGTAAACCCGTTCATTGCATTTGAATGCGCAACAGTGTACATAATTCTATGTGCCGATTCACGCATAGCCCATGCGAGTTCACAATTTTCATTGTTCCCGCCGTGTTTATAACGGTTAAGTTTTTCGGTAGTAAGCACACCGTCGGGCAAATCCGTACCCGCCATAATAATTTGACCGAGTTGCATGTAATAATCCGTATTATCCGTATCGTTCATTATGCCGCCTTCCCACCAATCGGTTACAACAAAGCCGCTCAAACCTGCCTCTCCTCTAAGCCAATCGGTATTCAATGCTTTACATGCGCTTGCCCATTGAACGCCTACACGGTTCAACGCACCCATAATACATTTCGCATCATATGACACAATGGGTATCTCAAAAGCACGCAGATAAATCTCGCGGAAGGTCTGTTCGTTTAGAAAAGTAGATATTCCGTAACGACCGTATTCCTGTTCATTCAGAGCCAAATGCTTATTGTATACATAGACGCCCTTACTCTGACAACCACGCGACCAACGCCCCGCGATTACTCCCGTTAAAAAGCTATCTTCACTAAAATACTCAAAAGCACGCCCCGCATACGGAGAACGATGGATATTCAATCCTGTACCGTATATCCCGTTATAGCCTCCCCATAATCCGTCCTCGCCAACCATTTCGCCGGCTCGTTCGATCAATTCCACATTAAACGTAGCGGCAAGAACGGGGTTTGACGGAAAAGCGGTAGGATATTTCCATCTATCGGGATCCTGTACCGATTCTTTACCGTATATTTCACGATTCGGTAATTTTGTTATAGGATCTACTCCAATCTCGGAAAGTCCGCCATGTCCCGCTTGCTTATCGAGACTTGCCCATGTTGACCAGCCCGCACTTTCAGTCCAAGAAGAATTATCGGTATTTTTGATTCCTGTATCACGATAAGGATGAATAAACCCAACAGGACCGTTGTGGTCTAATGTTCTGGGCTTCGACACCGAATCGATTCCGTTTGTTTTACGTTTTCCATCAGACAAGAGTGTTAAATAATCTTCCCAACTAAGTTGGTCTAAAAAATCTTGCCATTTGGGATCGTTATAAGCATAAACAGGCGTTCCGTCTTTATTGCGTTTTCCCATTTCTGCAAGTGTTATATTATTTTTTGCACCGTAAGTCGGGTAATCTCCTGATATAGAAGGCAAATATGCTCTTTGCGTATTCATATCGTTAATCATTTGTTGCGTTTTGATTAACTTAACTTGACTGTTTTGATTTACGCCTGCATCCTGATTAACAAATTTTAGCGTGTTTGACCAATCATTACGCGATACATAGTTTACAGTATTACTGCCGCGCCCGTTATAACGGTTTATATCCGCAAAATCAAATAAATTTTTTATCTCTTGCCCTGTCGCTTCCGAGTACTTGTATTTGGTCATATTCGGAGTAGCAGTTTCATCGCCGTTTGGATTGATTTTATGTGTAAGTTTTTCATCTCCGTCACGCGTCATACCGTGTTCGATTGTTTTCCCTTTTGCCGCCAAAATATTGTTGATTGCGTCGTGAGCATTTTTACCTACCGTCAAGTAATAATCTCCGCCCGTAAGCACGAAAGTTCCTGCTCCTTGCGCGTCGTATGCTGCAAAGTATTTCTCATCCACGGTTATACTTATTTCTTCTGTATCCCCCGGTTCCAAAATGTTTGTTTTTGCAAAGCCAACAAGTTCTACCGACGGTTTTTCAATTCCATTTTGTATATCATACTGTGTATAAGGTCTTTGCATATACACCTGAACTACTTCTTTCCCCGCGCTTTGCCCAATGTTGGTTACCGTAGTCTTTACTGTATACTCGGTCTTTTGCAAAGTCGTATCTCTTTGCGGTCTTACAGGTTTCGTCGTATAATCCCTTTTTGAAACAATAATAGGCGAATAAGCAAATTCGGTGTATGAAAGTCCATATCCAAAAGGATAAGCCACCACGCCGTTATAGTCAAAATCGCCGACTCCGTTTCTGCCAAGCACGCAGTCTTCATATCGGGTTTCCGCATAACGATAACCTAAATACATACCTTCTTGATAAACAATATATCGAGAATCTGCATAGTTACTTCTTGGAGTGTCAAATATTAAAGTTCCCGCCGCAACACCTCTATCGATTTCGGCGTTAGATGAACCTACTCCCGTATTAAAAGCATAAGATCCGAAGTTTGCATGTACGGGATTGTCTGCGTGTTTATTCCAAAACATATCGCTCAAATGCCCGGAAGGGTTTATCGCACCTGTCAGCAATTTTCCTACTGCATTCAAACCTGATTCACCGACACCGCCGATCCACATTGCGGCATCGATACCGTAAGTATCGTTAGTAAGCCACTCCAATTCAGGTTGATTTGAAGAATTAATCAATAAAATCAGCTTTTTGAACACTCCGCTTCCTTTGAGTTCTTTAAGAGCAGATAAAACTGTACGCTCGTTATCGGAAAGCATCAAATAGCCTTTTTGCGTATTTGTTCCGTTGTCACTGCCTTGCGTATCCCAAGTAAGCATCAAATGGTCATGATCTTCGCCCCCTACACGTCCGAGAATAAAAATAGCCGCATCGCCGTATTCGGGATCTGCCTTACCTGACGATGTAGGAATACTTGCCCAATCAGTTCCGTTTATATTTGTTTCATACGGCCAACGCGAAGCCGCTTTTCTCTTAAAGGCGTCCTTATTGGATTGATACCAATCCCAAAGCGCGGGATTCACTACCAGTCCCGCATTCTCAAAGGCTTTTTTAAATGTTGGCGTTTCTCCCGGATAGCCGTTGAATGTTCCCGTAACTCTTGCATTGCCCGAACCTGTTCCGCCCCATACGGGATCTACGCTTGTGAAATCAAATAAACTTACCTTATCCCCTACGGATAAAGGTAATGCAGGCTTACTTTTTACAATCTCATTTTTCAACAACACCGAACCTTCCGACACAATGTTCTCGACAACTTTTTGCGATTCGCGTTGAAGTTCCGCTATTGAACCGAATTCGGTTTTATAGTATTCCATAGGCTCCGATCCGTCATTCGGTTTATTTACAATACTACTTGTTTGAATTTCAAGCCCACGTACAACCAAAGCCCTGAAATTAGGCAACTGAAAAAAATATGAAAAAAGCATACTTATTCCAACTAACCAAGCAAAAACAATCGTCAAAACTTTTGATGCTTTTTTTAAACGTTTTAATGATTTACCCATAACATACTCCTATATAGTGTTTCGAATTATTCTTGTATTTCGACTTGCTTTTGATTTTTAATTTGTCGTTTGAATACTGCTACCGTAGCAAGAATTGATGAAATTAATAATAAAATAACACAAATTATCATTTGAGCAAGAATGTCCATCAGATTTCCAAGGCTTGCTAGACCATAGCAAACGGGAGCAAACATAAATAAAGTTATAAGGCTCAAACCAAAAATAATAAACGACGTAATGGGTACACACCATTTCTCCGTTTTTTGGCAGAAGAACGGTATTACCAAAAGCACGATGCCCACCAAAAACGTCAACAAAGCCAACCCAAATACAGTCCAAGACATTTGAAAATTCCTGCTAAAAAATACAGGATACAATATGGCAAAAATAAGTTCCAAAACGATTGCAGAAAATAGCAAATAATAGCCTGTGGCTCTACCGCTCAAAAATTTCTTAAAGTTTTCCATATCCATTCTCCTTTATACCGCATAATATGCTTATTATTTGCTTTACACTGTTTTGTAGTGTCGCTTTTGATATTTCGCCTTTTCTTACAGCGCGTTTGATCAGTTTGTAATATTTCTTCATACCCGGCGTAAGTAAATTTAATCCTGCGTTAATCATTTTAACGGAATCCGCAGTATCATAGCTGCCCCAATCGGTCATTACAAAACCGTCAAAGCCCCATTGTTCTCGCAGTAAATCGTTTAATAGCGTCGAGTTCTCACTCGGATAAATTCCGTTTACGGGGTTGTACGAAGTCATAACGCAAGCGGGCTTATAGAGGGAAAACGCCTTGTCGAATACGCGCAAGTACAGTTCTCTCAACGTCCTTTCGTCAATTACGCTGTGCGCCGATTTGCGTTCGAACTCCATACCGTTGGCAAGAAAATGTTTGTAGGTTGCAAGCACACCGTTTTCTTCTTGTCCCTTTGCCTGATATGCCATCAGCGTACCCGCAAGGATAGGATCTTCAGAAAAGTATTCGGGATGCCTGCCGCATAAAATGTTCCTGTGCAGATTTCCGCCCGGACCAAGATTGATTGCAATACCGTGTTCCTGCGATTCATTTGCAAGCACTTTGCCGACGTTATAGGCAAGGCTTTTGCTAAACGCACCCGCAAGGAGATTGCTCGAAGGGAATCCCGTTGTAAAACAGTTGAGATTGACACTACAATTTCCGTCGCTCATATAGAACGTAGGTATGCCGTATTTTACGCTCGATGCAAGTTTGCCCGCTGCTCCGCTATTTTTAGGCTGCCAACACGAACCATTGCATACTGTAAAGTCAACGAGTTCGTCAATTGAAAATTGTGACACGAAATCGTCAAGTTTGGAAATATCTTTTTTGACGTCGGCAAAGGTTATCGTTTTGCCTTTATATTGTTTCAATGTCGCATAACTGCGCTTGTTGTATTTAGCGGAAACCGCAATACATTTTTTACTTTCGGTGATTTTCGATTTTTCTTCTACACTACCGTCTTTATCTATCGAGCCGACTTCTTCCACGGGTGCGCAAACGGAAATTGTTTTCTCTACTACTCTTTCGCTATCAAGCGTAAAACTGCTTACCCTTTCCGCTTTTTCAATGCTTCCGCCGACGAATACGGTATATTCTCCCCGTTCCAAAATAAACGCTTTTTGCTTGTCGTCGTAAACGGCGAAGTCCTTGGCGGGGATTTGAATGTTTATAGTTTGATTCTCGTTTGCGGCAAGCAAATTCGTTTTATCAAAACCGCAAAATACCCGTTTGGGCTTTGTCAATCTACCGATCGGACTTTGGACGTAGACAAGTACGGACGTCTTACCCTCACGCTTGCCCGTATTTGTAACTGTAGCGCTTACAGTAAGCACACCGTTTGCAAATACCGACGTTGCGTTTACGTCGAAATCGGTATAAGATAAACCATGCCCGAACGGATACGCGACTGTCTTTTCGAAGCTGTCGAAATAACGGTAGCCTATAAATTGCCGTTCCTCATAATAAACGGTTGCGCCAACCTTTTTTCCGTCGTCGGTGTATGTAGGCGCATTTTCGTCGAGATTGATAAAATTGTGCGCAGACGGGTGGTCGTAGTAGTCGAACGCCCAAGTGTCCGCAAGCCTGCCCGACGGATTGATCTTACCGCAAAGTATATCGATAAGACTTTCCGAACCGCGCTGTCCCGAAAACCCCGTCCAGATTACAGCCGAAACGTTAAGCGACTTTATAAAACCCATTTCAATGGGATAGCCCGTATTGAGAATTAAAATTAAATTTTTATACTTTTCTGCAGCTTGCTTTAAGCCCGCTTTTTCTTCGTCGGTTAAATAGTAGTTGCCCTTTATCGGTTTATTATCCTTGTTTTCTCCGCTTCCGCGCGAAATAAAATACAAAGCATTCTGCGCATCGTCAGTTATAGAAAGGCATTGCAATTTTTCAATAGCTTCTTTAATTGTCAACGTCCAAAGCGGTTTAATAAGCCCCGCGCCGATTGCCGTAATGCGGAAGTTGTAATATACTCCGAGCAGTGCGATTTGCGAATTTCTTGCAAGCGGCAATATACCGTTGTTTTCGAGCAATACGATTCCCTCGTCAGCAACATCCTTTGCAACCTGCTCGTTTGCAGTGTGCTTTCCGTCGTCAAAACGTTTTGAAGGCGTTTTGAACGTGAACTTTTTATTTACAAACTTCCCTCCGCCGACTGTACGATAACCTTTGAGTTCCACCGTATAGGTCTTATCAAACTCGGTTGCAACTTCGCCAACGGGCAAAAAGTAAAACGGCAACGGCGAAAAGTCAAACTTTACACACTTGCCTTTTGATATTTGTTTGCCATTTACCGTGGCAACGCCGTACCCGTCATCCGCAATCATTTTGGTGCAAACAAGCGGAATTGTACGGGTAGTCTGCATAAAAAATGCAAACCTACCGTTGTCTATGTCGTAAGGACTGTATTCCTTTGCAAACCAAGTTAAAAATAATGCCATAAGCTACACCTTTATAAAAGAGTAAAAGACTTGAAGTCCGCTCTGCCTTTACTCGCAAAAGTAAAGAACAGAGGCTGAACGCCTTTTATTTGTCTTAATTTCGCAGTATAAGTTTTCCAACCGTCACTCTTTTCCCAAATAATAGATGCGATTGCATTACCGTTAGCAGTAGTGATATTGATTGAGCCACCTTGACCGCGCACGGTAACTTCCATATATTTCGGATTATCAAAATCAAAATACTTGAAGCCTACCGTCGTTCCGTCCGTGATTGCCGTAACAAAGTGTTCGCCTCTACGGTATGCAATATTAGGTTGATCATCACCGTGTCCGTTGCCCTGCACGTTTTTAGTTTTGCTGTTATATAAATTACAGCACAGCGCGGCAGAATACTCACCCAACGCTTTGAGCGATTTCCCAACGCCTTGGGTAGTTACTTCCGTCTGCACAAATTCGCCGTTTATCATTTCGATGGGTTCGGCGCACGCCTGACGGGAAAAATCGGTGTTGTTTGTACAACGATGATAGAATACGTAATACTTGCCGTTAATTTGTTCAACACTGCCGTGTATCGTTCCTGCCGGGGCTTTGCGTTGTTTGTTGCCCTTATATCCCAAATCGCTGTTTGAAATCAATACGCCTTTATATTCGAAGTCCCTATCGGGATACTTGCTTGTAGCATAGGCAAGCTCGTTGTTCCGTCCCGACGAATATATGAGATAGTACGTATCGTTAAACTTGCGAATAGAAGCCGCCTCATAAAAGGCGTGATTATAAAGCTCCGTTCCCTTTTTAGCGCTCGTTACGCTGTCCAACACGGCTTTGGGTTCGCCCTTTACCGTACACATATCTTCTTCGAGTTCGACAACCGCACAAGACAAAATTGACGGTTTTGTCGATTTTACATTTTTGACAGTACGCTTGCACAGCTTTGAAAGCACAAAATTATATAACGGTTTTAAGAGCTTATTCCGAAAATCTCTGCCGAGCCCCCAACCGTAATAAAGCCAAATTCTGCCGTTGTCGTTTATGACTGCGGGATCGTTCGTCAGATATTTCAAAACGGGCGATCCGTCTTTGTATTTTATATCGCTTAAATACTCAAACGGCCCTTCGGGTTTATCCGCCACCGCAACCGCCATAGGTCCGAACGCAGCCGTATTCGGTCCTGCCGCAAAATAATAAAGATAATATTTGCCGTCGTTGCCCCTTACGCAATCGGGCGCATAAAAATCGACGAACTTGCCGTTACGACTTCTCGGATCTTGACTTTTTTTATACGTTACGCCGTGGCAAGTCCAATTCGTCAAATCCGAAACGGGCGCAGACCACACGGTGTAATCGTCCATACAAAACCTGTCGCCGTTCGCCTTGTCGTGGCTACCGTACAGATATACCCTATCACCGAAAACGTGCGGTTCGCCGTCGGGGACATATTCATTTAACGGGAATAACGGATTCATAGCAAATTCTCTCCGTTCGTTTTAATGATTTCTTTGTAGTGATATGCGGAATTTTTGATTGTACGCATCTGCGTTGCAAAATCAACGTGGACGAGTCCGAAACGCGGTTCGTACCCTTCCGCCCACTCGAAATTGTCTAATAGCGACCAATGTTGATAACCTATTACGGGTACGCCGTCCGCGGTTGCCTTTTTGACGTTGCCAATATAATCGTCCATAAATTCGGCGCGAATCTTATCGTCCACCTCGCCGCCAACAACCTTATCGTTCCAAGCCATTCCGTTTTCCGTGACCATAATAGGTAAACGGTAGCGCTCGTAAACAAATTTCAACGTCCAATAGATAGACCTACCGTCTATAACCCAACCCATAGACGATTGTTTGAGTTTGGATTTGTCTATACTCTTATCTCCGCCCCAAGCGGCGTAATCGAAAGCCTCGTAATTGTTGATTCCCATAAAATCGAAATCGACTTTAACGCTCTTCGCAAATTTATTGCTTATATGATAAATTCCGTATGCGCGGACACCCTTGCCCAGCATAATAGGGTCCATCCACCAACGGTTGTTCATTACGCCGATGCCCTTAAAGAACGTTTTTCTGCGCGCTTCTTCGATTGCCACGTTGCTCTCGTCTTTCGGTATGTTTGCGCCTGCTGCATAGGAAAGTCCTACAAGCGGTTTTTTCTTTGCGCGGACGCGTATGGTTTTTACCGCCTCGAAGTTCGCCCGCATAAAGATTTTGGAAAATTTGGGCAACGACAAATAATGTCTTTTGAACGGCGCGTGTACGCCCTGCATATAGCCGTTCATCATAAAACATGACGGTTCGTTAAACGTCATCCAATAGGTTACTCTGTCGGACAGCGCGTCCACCACCGTTTTGACGTAATCGTTGAAAAACGAAACCGTCTTTTTACTCTCCCAACCACCGTATTTATCTACCCACAGAGGCAAGTCCCAATGATACAGCGTTACAAGCGGTTCTATTCCGTTTTGCAAAAGTTCGTCAACAAGGTTACTATAAAAGTCAATTCCCTCTTTATTGACTTTGCCCTCTTGAGGCATAACTCTCGACCACGAAACAGAAAAACGGTAGGATTTCAACCCCAATTCTTTCATTATTGCTACGTCTTCTTTATAGTGATGAAAATGGTCGCAGGCAGTATGACAGGTTTCGCCGTTTTTGATTTTTCCTTCGGGCGCAACGTCCCAAATGCTCGGCGTTCTTCCGCCTTCGTTATATCCGCCCTCTATTTGAGCCGAAGCCGTTGCCGCTCCCCATAAAAAGTTTTCGGGAAATCCTTTGTTCATAAAATCGCCTCCTTTGCGGCATATCTGCCGCCTGTATACTCATATTCTTTTCCACTCGGCATTACAAGTTTACACAACGTATTGTCAGGCACTTGTAACTCTATATCAAACGTTCCGTTTGCAACCTTCCAATCGACTTTTATTTCTCCGTAAGGCGTTTTCGTCCCACCCCTTGCATAAGTCAGACCGCCGCCGGGCATAGGTTTTACCGTAAACTTTTTGTAACCGCCCTCTGTTGCTTCCAATCCCAAAACTCTGCGGTATAGGAAATCGCCTACCGCACCGTATGCGTAGTGGTTTAGCGACGGGATATTATCTCTGTTTTCTATGTTATCGATTTTACCGTCCTCGCCTATTACCGCCCATTGCTCCCAAAGCGTAGTCGCACCGTGTTTTATCCCATACAGCCAAGACGGGGCTTTTTCTTGCAATAACACCTTATAAGCTGTATCAACGTACCCGTTATCTGCAAGCGCAAACAAAAGATACGGCGTACCTGTAAAGCCTGTGTTAAGCCTATAACTGTTTTCTACGATCAGGCGGTTTAATTCGCTTGCCATTGTCTTTTTAATTTCGCCCGTTGCCATTCCGAAATAAAGCGGCAACGCATATCCCGTTTGGAAAGGCTTTTTAAGTCTACCCGATTTATCGCAAAACACTTTTACATAAGCGAGCGATACTTCCTCGCTTAATTTGCGATATCGCTCGGCGTCTTTCGTTTCACCCAATATTTCCGCAATAGAAGAAACTATCGCACAGGAGTTTGCGTAATACGCGGTTGCCGTCCATTTCCCTTTTTTCATCCAGTCCATAACGCCGCCGTAAGGCGCACACCAATCGCCGAACTGAAACAGCCATTTCCAGATTCGTCTGTTATTTTTACCTACGCTTAAAAAGCCCGACCAAAATTTTACGGCTTTCAAAAACCTTTTCATCGCAGGATACTGCTTTATCAAAAGCTCTTTATCACCACGCGCAAGATACTCGGCATAAGGCACTAAAATACAGCAATCGCCCCAACACGCCGTTGCAACCGTGGGCGCGGAAATACCCTGCTTGGGAACGACAAGCGGAATACCGCCGCCACTGCCCTGTTCGTATCTCACGTCGCAAAGCCACTTGTCAAGAAAACGCGACATATCGAAGTTAAAACACGCCGTGCTTGCAAAGATAGATATATCGCCTGTCCACCCTTGACGCTCGTCGCGCTGCGGACAGTCTGTAGGAATATCGACAAAATTGCTTTTACCGCTCCATACTATATTGCTCTGTAATTTGTTCAAGAGATCGTTAGAACACTCGAACGTTCCTACTTGTTCTATTTCGGAATACAGTGCAACCGCTTCGACTTCGATATTATCTTGAGTGATACCTTCTATGCCGATATAGCGAAACCCCATATATGTCAAGTGCGGAGAATAAATCTGCTCTCCGTCCACGCAAATATATGTCGACGTTGCTTTGGCAGTTCGTAACGACTTTATGCACAAATCACCGCCTTGCACAAGTTCCGCATGACGAATCGTTATTTTTTGCCCTTTTATTCCGTTGACTTTTATGCGTACAATGCCTGCAAAATTCTGTCCGAAATCGTAAATAGTTTCTTTTCCGTTCTTTGCGGGATAAACATCAATAGGCTTAAAAACTTCATGTTCGACGACTTTCGTGCCATATTGTCTAACCAAATTGACTTTGAATTTCGGCTTAAAAATATCCGAAGGTTTCCACTTTACATTATTCAGATTTATCGTTGCGTCGTATGTTTCGCCGTCGTAAAAATCGCCGAAACGGTAATTCCCTCCAAGCGTAATCTGCCAGGAATTATCCGTTATTACTTTATCGCTTGTTCCGTCTTCGTACTCGATAAACAGTTCCGCAAGAAAGGCTTGTCTGTCACAAGTGATTTTACTCTTACTTGAATAAGTAAACCTGCCAACCGCCCAACCGCCGCCGACTACGGCAATTACCGTATTTTCGACTTTCAGCAAATCTGTAACGTCGTATTCGTTAAATTGCAAAATATGCTTGTAACTCGTAAAACCCGGCGCAAAATACTCGTTTCCGACCTTTTCGCCGTTAATTTCAAGTTCGTAAATACCAAGTGCGGTCGCTCTGACATAAGCGCGTTTAATCGATTTTCCGACTGAAAAACGCTTGCGGAAAGTAAAAGGAACGGGAGACGTACGATTTGCAAATTTGTACGCCTTATCCGTTATCCATTTTGCCGTCCATGCAGTATGATTGCTGCTTACGTTTTCCATTATTTTCCCCTTGTAAAACTTTGTATGCTTCCTTCCGTTATTCCCTGCTCGTTGAACGAGTCAACGGCATAATAGTACGTGTCTGTTTCTCTGTTAAGAAACGTGAGTTCATATTCGTTTTGCCCGTAAAGCAACACGCTGTTATAGAGTTTATCGGGTGCAATTCCTATACGGATGCAATATCCCGTTGTATTCTGCTGACAGCCCCAAGAAATATTTGCCGTAGTGTCGTTTAACCGCTCCGCAGATTCGCCCGTAACCTGAGCAGGTTTGTCGCCCTGTCCGATGCCGAAAACACGCAAACCCGAAATGGTAAAATTCTGATTGAACGGCGCGGATATAAACGTTATGCGGATAAATCTCGCCTTTACTTCACTTTCGACGAGCTTGTGCGGAAGCGTTGTAAAAATTGCTTCGTCGCCGTAAGGCTTCCAATCATCACCGTCGTTGCTGTATTCCATTTTATAAGCATATTCTACAAGTTCTTCATCGATATAACGCTCTTGCGAAATCGTCCCTCCGTATTCTTTTTTCGGTGCTTTTTTCTTGGGCGTCTTATAATCTCCGAAATTTACTTGCACGGCGGAAACCTTGTATTCCTTGCCCAAATCAACGGCAAGCCATTCTCCGCGCTTATTCGTTTTAGATTGCCAAACGCTCTTTATGCTTTCGTCAACTGCATTTTCGGCTTTACACTCCGCCTGTTCGGACGATGCCGAAACCTTCTTTTTGTAAGAGAGCAACATATATTCGGGTTTAACGCTCATAGGATCGAATTTGCCCTGCGGAATAACTTTGGGATAATCGGAAAAATACTGGTTACAGAACATAATTCCGTCTTTATCGACGCCTGCGGGCCAAAGTCCGAGACGACGCTCGAAGTTGTGATTTACGCATACACCAACCGACGACGTATGCCAAAGATTGCCGTACTCGTCGTAGAACGTGCTACCGTGTCCCGCGCCCGTGAAAAATCCCGACGGAACTATCGAATACGGATTGTGCGCCTGCCAAATGAAATCTCCGAGCGGGCTGTCGCCCGTCAAAACGGCATCGCCGTAAGTAGGAAATTCCGTTCCCGGCGTTGCATATTGGAAATAATACTTGCCGTTTATTTTATTGATAAACGCACCCTCTATAAAAGCGCCGCTTCCGACAAATAAATTGATATAGCGTTGCCACAGGCTTAATTTTTGGTCTTTGTAAATATCTTTGTCGTCAATGCCGTGCTTCTTCCCGTCACCGAACACAAGCCCTTTCTTTTTGCCTATCGGCTTCATCGTCTTGACGTCCATTTCAATTCCGTATATGGGCTTTTTAGAAGAACAGCCCCAATATAAATAGCACTTGTCGTCCTCGAAATAAAGGTGCGGATCCCAAAACGCGAACGGTACGGACACCACCTCAAAACCTTTGAAAGGATCTTTAGAGCGCAAAATCTTACATTTTTTCGCATAAGAAGATGCGCAAAAATAAAGATATCCGTCGTGTTCGTTTACGTCGGGCGCATAGCCGTGAATTTCCAAATTCCTGTCTTCGTGGAATTTCCAATCGAACAGGTTGTCGGAATAGTAAAATCCGCCGCATTTGGACGTAAACAGCAAATACTTACCATTAAAACGAATAAGAGTAGGATCGGCGGCTTCTTTATAAGCGAAAGCGCCGTGTAACGGATGCTGATATTTATACGCTATTTCAAGCGGGTTGCAATATACCTTTTCCATTATTCAACCTCTATTTCAAACGTTGTCGGCATTACCCCTTTGGAGCTTACCGTAACGGTTACTTTACCCGTCTTTTCCGTGGAACGGAAAACAGCAAATGCCCTGCCTCTGTAACTATCATGATAGTTCTTATCGAAAACTTCGTTCGTCTTATACAGAGCGCTGCCGAACCCCTGCAAAACGGCGCTATCGCCTATCGTATTTATTTCAACGCGCTGTTCTGTATACGGCTTCAATACTCCATTGTTATCGGTGAACTCTATCTCGACAAAACACAAATCGCTACCGTTTGCCCGCAAAACTGTTTTGTCTGCCTTTACATTAAGTATAACTTCTTTCCCACCCGAACTCAATTGCGAACGGGAAATTTCCTTGCCGTTTTTGTCGTAAGCAACAGCAACGAGCGTTCCCGCTTTATATCTGACGTTAAAGTTCGCTCTGCAATTTTTTATTTTCTTTGAGCCGAGTTTTTTTCCGTTTAACAAGAGCGTTACGTTATAAGCGTTAGCGTACACTTCGACAACCGTCTTTTTTCCCTCGTAACCTTGCCAAGTCCAACTTTCGATTGTGTTTGTAAACTGCCACGCGCCTTTTGACGGAGTTTCTCCGCTGTGGTTTAACGGATGGACCGCGATTACGGGTTTTTTGCGCAGTCCCCATACAACCTGCAAATATCGCATAGACGCAAGCGGCAAGCCCGTAATATCGATCATTCCTTGATTGGCAAGCAACGGAAGTCCTTTGTATGACTGATACGTCCAGCCCATACAGGTTTCGCCGATGTAGTCCCACGCCGACCAAACGAAATCGCCTATTAACTGCTTGTATTTTTTCACACGTTCCCAATTATACGGCAAATCGGCAGCCATCGTTTCCGAGCCCACCATCAGCCTTTCGGGATATTTTTGCACGTCCCTATCGTATCGGGATGAGGCATAGTTTAAGCCTACAATGTCGAGCGAAGGAGCAATGTCCTTTACAACTTTTTCCGCACCCTTGCCCTTACTCATAAAGAACAGCAGACCGCGCAGTTTACCAGCCCAAAAATTAAAGAATGCCGAACCCGCTTTTTTTTCTTTATATTTTTTCCCTTCGGGCAAAGGTTTTCTCTCGTATTCGCCTTTATCCTTGTAAACGCCCAATCCGTGTTTTACATAAACGTCCAAAAGCACGTTTACTCCGCAGGTTACGGGACGGGTATCGTCAAGTTTATGCAGTATATCTCTCATTTCGCCGCAAAGTGCAATTCCTTTTTCGCTTGCCGTTTCGGTAACCTCGTTGCCTACCGAATACATAATGACCGACGGATGATTATAGTCCTTTTCAACCAAAGCCCGCAAAACGCTCTTATATTCGCCGTAAAAATCACGAGAAAAATCATGATAATCCTTTGGGATATACCAACCGTCAAACGCTTCGTCCATAACGTACATTCCCAATTTGTCGCAAGCGTCCAAAAGCGCCCGCGACGCAGGATTGTGCGCTATGCGCAAAGCGTTGAACCCTTGCTCTTTCAAAATACGGATTCTGCGCTCTTCCGCATCGGGGAAAGTACACGCGCCGAGAACGCCGTTATCGTGGTGAATACATCCGCCGCGCAAAAGCGTTTCTTTGCCGTTTACAGTTAATCCCGTTTTAGCACTCCATTCTATCTTACGAATACCGAACTGTAACTCGATCTTTTCTCCGCCGCGCTCGGCAATGCAAGTATAAAGATTAGGTGTTTCCGCTGACCAAAGTTTGGCGTCGGGTATTTCGTACTTGCCCGAACTACCGTTTGCCACAAGCTCGTCTTTATAATAAATGCTTATTTTTGCGCCAACGTCCGCCGCCACCTCAACGACGGCGGGCGAATATGAAAGCGTTTTGATTTTTAACGCTTTCGGCGCACTCAAGGGGGAAATTATGAGCCACACGGGACGATATATTCCGCTCCCGGAATACCAACGGCAATTGGGTACAAGCGAGTTATCGACTATTACCTCTACGGTATTTGTTCCCGATTTTACCGATGACGTTATATCAACGGTAAATTCCGAATAGCCGTATTTATTTTCTCCCGCCATTATACCGTTTATAATTATTTGCGCGTTGCGATATACGCCTTCGAACATTAACTCCACTCTGCCTCCGATTTGTTCTTCGGTCAAGGTAAAGTCTTTTATGTAACGATAGATACCGCCGGGGAAATAACCGCTTTGTACGGCGTTTCTGCAAGACGCGTATCTCTTTTCGGTCAACATTGCATCATGCGGTAAGACTACGCTTATTTTATCTCCGTTTTGTTTTACGAACGTCCAATTACTGTTAAAATTAAAAATCATATCCGACCTTTATGCAATCGACTTCACTTCGTTGCGACAAGCAACTTTCAGTTTTTTGATTTTTGCTTTCTTTTCTTCTATCAATTTACGTTTTTCGGCGATAGCATCGACATCAGTCTTTTTATTCAGACCTTTGATTGTCAGTTTAAGCTCATCGATTTCAGATTTGATTTGAGTAATCGCTTTATTATATCTACTACGGACTTCCATTTCCGCTTGATACCTTTGATAAGCCAATTGACTCTTTTCACGCTCTTTTTCCCATTCGGCGTTTTCTATCTCTTCGATGCGGTTTTTACGCTCTTCGATTTTACGCTTTGCTTCGGGAGATAGTTTATCGTAACGAGCCTTTTTCTTCGCTTCTGCCGCTTTTTGTTTTTGTTCTTTTTTCGCTTTCTTCGCCGCCTGCTTTGCATTCCAAGCCTCGTCGCGCTTTTGTTTATCGGCAAGATATTTTGCGTTTTCCTCTTCGAAATTCAAACCTTTCTTTTCGCATTTTGCTTGTAAATCTTTAATGCGGTTCTCTTCTGCAATACGATCAAACTCTTCCTGCTCTAAACGAGCTGCCTCGGCTGGATCGACGTAGACCAATCCTTTCTCCTCCGCCTCGGCTTTATGGCGATCAGCTATGTCCTTTTGTATTCTCGGCAATTTTTTGTCAAGCCTATAAAAGAACATAAGCATGGCAACAATTGCAAAGAGAATCACGGGCAAACCGAATGCCATAAACACAAAATAGTTTTGCATTGCCGCATTCTGCACAACTTGCGCTGCGCCCGTTGAAGTATCAATCGGCGCTTTATAACCAAAAGCCGTAATGCCGATATTGAATATACTGACCGCAAAGCCGCTGACCAACGTACTGATAATCGTATAGACCGACGCCATAAAACCGTCACATCGTATTTGGCTCTTCCACTCGACGTGATCCATTGCGTCGGCAACCATACTCATCAAGACCAAGTTCGGCAATGTACCTATGCAACGAATCAATAAACCTGCGAGTGCGCCGACCATGTTGTCTGCAAATATCCATCCCAATGCGCTACCGCCGATGGCAAGAAACGCACCGACCAACATAACATTCCGTTTTCCGTATTTTTTGCAAAGCGGCAGAATCAGGAACATTCCCGGTCCCATCGGAAAATAGCCGATTACAGACATCAGCGTCATCGTGATACCGTCATTGTATGAGCCTAAAACCCAATCGGCATAATAGACCGACGCCGCACTGTACATACTGTTAAACAGCTGATACAGAAAAAAGACCGACATAATGATTACCCAGTAACGACTGGAAAAACATGCTTTAATCTGCCTTGAAACAGGGACGGAACTCGACTCTTCTCCGCCTATCGCCCTTGCTTCTTCCGTAACACGTTCTTTGGTGAAAAAATATTGCATTACGACCAACGGAACGAGGACAATCGATATAATAGCCATCACCATAATCCAACGTCCCTGATTTACGCCCATCCACGGCAAAAGCAACATCGGGAACAACATCATGCAAAACAAGCCGGGTGCGATTGCTTCGCCCAAATTGTTGAACATGGCAAGCCCGTCTCTTTGCCGTGTATTTCGTGTAGAAAGCGGCACCATCGCCGTCTTACTCATCAAATAAATGGTTACGGCAAACGAATAAAACAAATTATAACTCAAAAGAATCCACACGGCTTTTACCGTATCGCTGGCATCGGGAATGGTAAACAACAAGATTGCCGTAACTACCATAAGCGGTGCGGCGATTAGCAACCACGGTCGCGCTTTACCCTGTCGGCTATTCGTCTTATCAATAATTCGTCCCATTATAACATTCGTAATGGCGTCGATTATCTTGGATACCATAGGGAAAATGATAAGGAATGCACCGCCCCATAAGTGGCTTACTTGCGCCACATCGGTATAGAATTTATTTAGATATGTATTGATGATTCCCGTCAAAAGCATGGCTCCCGCAGGACCAAGCAAATAACCAATCCATTTCTCTTTTGAACTGACGTTTGCCGACTTAACACGAGAATCAAAGATTTTAGATGATAACATCCCTTTTTTTGTTGACATTGTGTTTACCTCTTATATAGCAAAAAATAAATAGCTATTGTCCTCCAAATCCGCCATAATATTGGTTATAGCGGTTACCGATATTTCGGCAACCGCTTAATCAAATCACATTATTGCATAGATAGCTCGCCCGAAAAATCAAATGCAAATACCATTACATTCGTGTACGTCGCACTTGCAGAATAAGCAATCGTCGGATAACCTGATGCATCTACTGCTACCGTAATCGTATCTGCCATTTCGCTTCCCTGCACCGTCAATTCGGTTACGGTAAGCGTCATTTCAGTCTGTGTATTCGTATATGTTCCGCTTGCTGCTTTTTCGTAATCTGGTTTCGACGGATCCGCGTTCGTTTTAATAGACATTACCCAAGTATTATCTTCGTAAATTTCTATTTTAGCATCGGCAGTAACTGTATATCCCGGATAAGGCTCGATACTCTTTTGAGCTGTTAAAGTTACTATCGGTTCTTTTGCAGGTTCGCTGTCAGAAAAAGAAAAGTTAAATGTTAATCCGTTACTTATATACGCGACATTTGCACTATAAGCAAGTTTCGGATACCCCGAAGCATCGCAATTTACTGTAATGGTAGCAGGTAAGCTGTTAGAATTAGTCTGTTCCACTACCGTAAGCGTGCTTACATATGTAGTTGTATCGGTAGTAAATGTTCCTTTTGCCGCCACGATAAAATCTGATATGGTTGGATCGGCGTCTGTCTTAATAGACATTATCCAAGTGTTATCGTCATATAAGTCAAGTTTAGCATCGGCATTAACAGTCATAACATTTGGTATTTCCACACTTGCCTTTGCCGTCATAGCCAATTGAATTTTTGCTTCTTCTTTGGGCATATCTACCCCGCACTCATCACACTTGCCGTCTTTATTTGCGTCAACGTGCGTATCACAAGGCGGTTTGGGCTGATTTGTTTCTTCGCCGGGCTTTGTTCCATCCTGCGGAGGTTGGAATAAAAACTTTGATTTGCCACCCGTTCCATGATCAAATTCCAAAGTATAAACCCCGTCAACGGGTTCATAAGTTTTTTCGCCGTTCTTTTCAACATCGGGAATTGCAACGTCGGCATTCCACAATGTCAATGTTGATGTACCGGGATCTTTTTCAAATTTATAATTTCCCGTAATCCATACGTCGTTTCCGCTGTAAACTTTGAACGTATCCTCGTCCTCAAATTTGAGTGTAAGTGTTTTTGTCCAAATTTTGTTCTCGGAGTAGCACGTCCAAGAACCGCCTTCAGGCTTTTCGGGAGTTCCATTGCACGCTGTCAATGCACAAAGAGACAACACTACACACATCACTAACATCAAAAGTCCCAATAGTTTCTTTCTCATCAATTTAACCTCCTTACGGTTTTTAAGCGGCTGATGAAAACCGCTATCATCCCTCATTATCAAGTGTCAAATTATATGAAACTCGCCACTTTGACACCATTATACAAAATTCACAATCATAATGCTTGCATTAAAGTCCGATATTTTGTATAATTGTACAGGAGGAATAATAAATGACAGAAGAATCTATTCTAAAAACTTGCGAACTTTTATACTCGTCGCACAATATGCCCATAATTTGTTTTGATAAAAATTTCAAGATTATCGGATATAACTGTCCGTATCTCGGATATAAAAAAGTTTTTCAGTATATTGCAAAAAAAGTAACGGATGTTAGTAACCCTTCTTTGGTTACGGGCTATGCGGGACTTTACGGATCCATAAAAACCGACAACGGTAATTACCTTATTCTGACGGGACCGTTCGTAAATAAAAAAATTACGGAAGAATTGTTCGATTCCGTAATTCATGAAAATAACCTTAATTGGGATGAAAAAGAACTGCTAAAAGAATTCATAGTAGGCATTCCGCGCTTTTCATACAATCGTTTTTTGAATTATATTGCTCTTTTGCATTATCTTTTTAACAACGAAGAGATCTCCGCAGGCGAATACTTTAATTTAATCAACGCAGACACTAATGTTGCAAAAAAGCATGTCGGAGAGGTTTTGCAAGAAAGTGATTTTTCTCATGGCACATACAATTTAGAACAACAGCTTTTGACTTATGTGAGAAACGGCGACGTGGAAGGACTTTCTGCCTTTTTCGACAGTATTATGAAATTGCAGTCGATCCCCGAAGGTAAACTTGCCGACGATGCCCTACGACAATCAAAGAATATTTTTATAGGCTTTATTGCCCTTGTCGGTAAAGTCGGCGCAATAAGAGGCAATCTCGACATAGAACAGACATACCAACTCATTGACCTTTATACCCAAGAGTGCGAGCATTGCATTTCTGTTAACCAAGTTAATGAGTTAAGATACAACGCAATTATGGACTTTACCCGTCGTGTGGCAGAACACAAGCATCCCGAAGCATACTCGGTCGAAGTGTATGCAGCTTTACAATTTATTAAAACTCATACAAATCAGCCGATTGGTGTTCCCGACGTTTTGGAACACGTTGATAAAAGCAGATCGCTTTTTATGGAACAATTCAAAAAGGAAACGGGCGAAACGATAGGCAGATATATTATGAAAGCCAAATTGCAGGAATCGAAGCTCTTACTCGCTTATTCAGACCGATCATTAGCTGATATTGCTTTCTTCTTGTATTTTTCCAGTCAGTCGCACTTCCAAAACCTTTTCAAAAAAGAATACGGTATTACCCCGTTGGAATACCGTAAGAAAAAACAAAAGTAATATGTGCTTTGAGCATACGCTCCTTTTGATTTTCGGGAAAAGACTTTGGTCATATTATAGCATTACACGGCTCGCAAAAATAGATTTTTGCATTGCTGTCGCATTTTGTTATTCGCTGATCGCAAATAACAGCCGTTCGTTGAAATACGGTGCTCGAAAACCTTTGCAAGCAAGTTTTCTCGCTTGTATTATAGCATATTTTATGCTTTTTTTCAAGTGCATTCGCTCTGCCGTCAAGATTTTAGAATTTACAAAATATCGAGAGAAACAATAGTTTTATTTTTATCTCTCAACTTGTATTTTGCAACCCTGGCGTGTGCTTGTCTTGATACGAGAGCGCCGC
>ERZ1034992.376-NODE-376-length-26377-cov-5.528645_pt1 | contig 26377 bp, 19 predicted proteins | sample MGYA00520695_ERZ1034992 | MGnify/ENA primary metagenome ERZ1034992 (study PRJEB33766, sample SAMN09781778) | gut metagenome | biome: gut microbiome | host: Homo sapiens | place: Madagascar | study: EMG produced TPA metagenomics assembly of the PRJNA485056 data set...
GTATTTATTGACCGTGATGCTGAGGAACTCATCGACCAGCTTGAAAAGATTCAGCCGTTTCTTGTCAATATCGGGAAAGCGCACGATATGCATCAGCTCCCGGTAATCCTCAAGAAGCCGGTCCGACTGTTTCAGGTAGTTCCTGATATCAATCGGTGCGGAGGCGGAGGTCACTCCCCGCTCCAGATCGCCCTCCTCGTCACGCAAAGCGCTTTTCATGATCGAGCAGAACATTTTCAGGCGATCCTCATACGTCTGGATCACCTCCGGGTCATCCGGCGTCTCCGCAAGGCGCCGCATGGCGTCCTCCAGTTTGTTCATCGGGGAATCAGCCGAAGCGGACATGAACGCGAGATGAACCACCGGGGTCCGCAAGCGGATGTATTTATGAAGATCGCCGTAAAAATCATCCGCGGAATAGGTTCTTTTATTGATGTAAAGATTGTTCGGAAGGAACACATACGTATCGACCTGATACTCATTCGTATCGCGCCTGCGGTCCAGCGGATAGGTGAATTTCGCCTCAAACTGGTATTTGTCATGTATTTTTACGGTTTCATAGACTTCCTGCATTTCAGACTCCCGATCGTTCACGGTAAGGAATGTATACGGAATTCCCGAATTATCAAGTCAGAATTGAATTTTCAGAGGGAACGGGAAAAACAAAAAAAAGAAATATGTCCGTTTTCCCTCCTGCAAACAGCCGGAATCCGTCATTACACAAAAAAAGCGATTCATTTTGAATCGCCTGCAATATTCGACAGTGGTGGCGGCTACCGGGTTCGAACCAGTGACCTGTGGATTATGATTCCATCGCTCTACCGACTGAGCTAAGCCGCCATAATTTGGTATGGAAAGGAATATATCTCCATTTTGTCAGAATGCAAGCGGGAAATTGAAAAAATATTGAAAATTGTTGTTTCAGCAATACCAGGATCGTAATATTTTTTCTGCGTTGTGATATTCTTGCTGTTTTTTTTCAAAAGACGATTTGAAAAAACAGATGACAGCAGTTATATTATATGGTTTATATACGGCATAATAACATGCAACTTAAAATAAGGAGATACTACCATGGCAATGCCGAAGAGAAAAGTTTCGAAAATGAAAAGACGTCAGCGTCAGGCTCACAACCGCTACGAAGGCGTGCAGGCAACGTTCTGCACCAACTGCGGCGAACCGGCTGCCCCTCACACAGTCTGCAAACATTGCGGAACCTACAAAGGCAAACAGATTCTTTCTGCGGAATAATATCTGGACGGATTTGACCGATGAAAATAGCGGTGGACGCGATGGGCGGCGATTACGCCCCCGGTGTAGTGATGCAGGCTGTTTCGGAACTCCTTCAGGAAGATAGAGATAAAAATATCGAAATCGTTCTGGTCGGGCATCTGGAAAAGCTCTCGTACTATATCGAAAAATACGGCTTGAAACCTTCTCCCCGGCTGGAATTCGTTCATGCCGAGACGGTGGTTGAAATGGCTGATCTGTCCACTGCATCCATCCGGTCCAAGAAAAATTCCTCCATCACAGTCTGCGCCGGACTGGTGGCGGAAGGCAGAGCCGCCGGAGTGGTTTCTGCCGGACATACGGGTGCCGCTGTGGCGGCGTCCACGGTCAAAATGCGTATGGCGAAAGGTGTGGACCGGCCGTGCATCGCCACGGTGATGCCCCGTGCCGGCGGAAAAGGCAACTGGATTCTGGCGGACGCCGGAGCGAACACCGACTGCAATCCGATGAATCTCGCTCAATTCGCTGTAATGGGTGAAATGTATGCCAAAGTCGCACTGGGACGTGAAAACCCGACCATCGGGCTTCTTTCCGTCGGCGGTGAAGACTGCAAAGGCAATGATCTCACGAAGGAAGCGTTCAAGATCCTTTCCAAAATGCCGATCAATTTCATCGGCAATGTGGAAGGTCATGATACGTTCACCGGAGATTGCGATGTCGTGATTTGTGACGGTTTTGTCGGAAATACCGTGCTGAAATCCAGTGAAAGCCTTGCCAAGGCAACGGTTCAGTGGCTGAAAGAGGCGTTCACCCGCAATGCTGTCCGGAAAGCCGGGGCTCTGCTGGCGAAGGAAGCTTTTGCCGAACTGAAAAAACACGGCGATTTCGAGGAATACGGCGGTGCGCCGCTGATCGGTCTGAACGGCGTGTGCATCATCGGACATGGTGTGTCTTCCCCCAAGGCTATCAAAAATGCCATCCGGGTTGCCCATACCTTTGTTGAACAGAAAGTGCCGGAGGTTGTCAGCAGCAGAATTTATGAATGCGGTGTCGAAAAAGCTGCTTTCGCTGCCTATCTGCATTCCTGAAACCGGTTTCGGCCGGATTTGAATAAAAATTTTTAATAGTCGGAGTATGAAGTTATGTCTATCAAGATCATCGGGACCGGATCATTTGTTCCGGAGAAAGTCGTAACCAATAAAGATCTTGAAGCCATGGTCGATACTTCCGACGAATGGATCACCACCCGGACAGGGATCCGGGAACGCCATATCGCCGACAAAGGGGTCTGCACTTCCGATCTTGCAGAGCAGGCGGCGCGCCGTGCGCTGGATATGGCGGGCATCAAACCGGAACAGCTGGATCTCATTTCCATTGCAACCGCGACTCCGGACATGGTTTTCCCCAGTACTGCATGTATTCTCCAGAAAAAAATCGGTGCGGTCAATGCCGCCTGTTACGATCTGGTTGCCGCCTGTACCGGCTTGATTTACTCGCTGGAAGTTGCCTACTCTCTGCTGAAGGCGTTTCCGCGCAAATACCGCTATGCCCTGGTTCTGGGGGCGGACAAACTTTCTTCCATCGTGGACTGGACGGATCGGACAACCTGTGTTCTGTTCGGTGATGGCGCCAGTGCGGTTGTGCTGGAAAACAATCCGGAAGACAATGATCCGGATTTTGTTGTGGAATCCAAAATCGGTGCGAACGGCAATTATGCCGATCTGCTGAAACTGCCCGGCGGCGGGTCTGTGGCTCCGGCGTCTCATGAAACGGTGGATCAGCATCTTCACTTCATCAAAATGGCAGGCAAAGAGGTGTTCAAGCTGGCGGTCGGCGGTCTGGTCGATTCCTGTAAAACGGTGCTGTCGGCATCCGGAGTCAAGCCGGAAGAAGTGGCATGGGTGATTCCGCATCAGGCGAATATGCGTATCATTTCGGCGGCGGCTCAGCGGCTGGATTTGCCGGTGGACCGGGTTTACGTCAACATCGAGCGCTATGGCAATACCTCGGCGGCATCCATTGGAATCTGCCTGGATGAACTTTGCCGGGCGGGAAAACTGAAACACGGCGATTATATTCTGACTACGGCGTTCGGCGGCGGTCTGACCTGGGGAGCCATGCTGATCCGCTGGTAAAAAAAACGGAGGTGGACATGCTCCGAAAAATTTTTCCGCTGCTTTGCTGCTGGTTTCTGACCGCAGGCGAACTTTATGCCGCCGGCACGGAGAATGCCGCACGGCCTGTTCCGCCTCATTATTTTCAGGAATCCGGTGCCGGGGTTGACTCTCTGGTGAGCCGGATCTGGTTCAAAATCACCTATTCCTGGTCGAAGTCCGGTGAATATTTCCGGCTGGCATGTTCCTCCGTCACTGATACTCTGCCATCGAAAAAACGCGACATCAAGGCGCGGGTACAGATCAAGAAAGAAGAATTCGGGAAGAAAACTTCTGAAATCAAAAATGACCTGATGCAGCAGGGAAAGGAAACGGTCCGGGATTCGGTCAATACGGCATCCGATGAAATTTCCAGAGAAGCGGCGGAACTCCAGAAAGAACTGGATGATATAAGCAATGAACTGCGCGAAGAAGCCGGGAAAGAAATCCGGAACCGCACTGGTCAGCAGAAATGAAAATCCTGCTTGCCGATGTCCTGCTGTATGACGGTCTGGGCAATCCGCCGTATTCCGCCGATCTGCTGCTGGAAGATGACCGTATCCGGCAGATTGTCCGGCACGGCACGGTTGTTTTCCCCGGCGTGAAGCAGGAAATTTTTTCCGGATGCAGTGTATCGCCCGGCTGGATTGACGCCCACGGACATTCCGATGCTTCGCTGTTTGCCGCGCCGGAGGCCTTCGGCAAAATATCCCAGGGGATTACCACGGAAATCGCCGGGAATTGCGGTTTGTCCGCTTTTCCCGTAACCGATGGGGAAGTGCGGGAACATCTCCGGATCTTATATGCCCGTTACGGTCTGAACCCGGACTGGACAGATTTCCGCGGGTATGCCGATGCTCTGGATTTGCGGCGTCCGGCGATCAATCTGGCTTGTCTGTGCGGACATAATACCTTGCGTGCCGCGGTGCTTGGCTATGATCGGAAAACTCCTGTGCCGGAAGAACTTGCCGCGATGTGCCGTCTGTTGAAAAAATGTCTGGAGCAGGGGGCTGCCGGATTCTCCACCGGTCTGCTGTATGTGCCGGGATGTTTTTCCGCAGAAGCCGAACTGCTCGCTCTGCTGGAAACGACAGCGCATTCGGGGCGTCCGTATGCCACTCATCTGCGCAATGAAGGAGATCGTCTGGAAGAAGCCCTGGAGGAGGCGATCCGCCTGTCCCGTCTGTCTGGTGCAGCACTGCAGGTGAGCCATCTGAAAACTGCATTGCCGCGCAACTGGCATAAACTTGATTCCGTGCTGGAGCGCATCAACTGCGCCCGTGCGGCAGGACAGCGCATTCATGCGGACCGTTATCCGTATACATATTCCCAGACCAGTCTGAGCATTGTGCTGGAATCTCCGTTTGATGTCATGACCGACCGGGCGATTCGGGATGCCCTTCAGGAAGAAGACACTTTCCGGAAGGCGCAGGAAATGCTGTCTGTTTCCGGACGGGACTGGTCACGGGTGATTCTGAGCTGTTCCAATGCGCCGTCGGCGGAAGGGCTGTGCGGACATTCAGTGAAGGAAGCCGCGGAGCTGCGCGGATGCACTCCGGCGGAACTGACGGTGAAAATCCTGCGGGAGGATGCGCCCGGCACAATGGCGGCTTTCGGCGGGATGTCGGAAGAGAATCTGAAACGGATTCTGGCGCAGGACTGGGTCTGCTGCGGTACGGATGAGACTGCGCGGCCGCAGGATGTGTCCCTGGGAACGTCTCATCCGCGCGGCTTCGGTTCATTTCCCCGGTTTATTGCGGAACTGCGTACACAGGGGTTGCCCATGGAACGGATTATTCCGCGTCTGACCGCATTGCCGGCGCAGATTTTCCGTTTGCGGAACCGCGGGGCGATTGTGCCGGGTGCAATGGCGGATCTGGTGGTTTTCGACGAGGAAAAACTGAGCTCTGCTGCCGATTTCCGGAATCCGCATACTCCGGCGTCCGGCATAGTCCGGGTGTATGTCGCCGGACATTCCGCCTATGACGGCATGACCGGCACGGTGTCTTCTCCGGGATACGGCAGGGTTCTGCGGCATCCCGATTTTCTTTGAACATGTTCAAAGATGGAAATAAAGTGCTTCCCAGCAGATATTTTTTTCTGCAAACGGCGCGACATTGCGGCACTGCGCCGCAATCCGTTCCGGAGACGCCGTTACGAACGGTGCCGGACCTCCGAATTCTTTCCGTTCGAACAGTTCAATATTTGCCCACAGAGACAGTTTCCGGAGCTGCGCCAGCCGGTGCCAGCTTCGCCATAATTCCGTCTGGTCATACAGCGAACAGCAGCCGCAGCCGATGGAATCCTGCGGCGCCAGAATATCCAGCGGAACCCCATCCAGAATAGCCTGCCAGGATGCAAGGAAATTCTGTTCCGTGTCCGGATAAAAAATGCTGGCGGGCGACATCAGAATTTTTTTCTTTCAATTCAGACATCTGACACTGTTTCCTTCAATGAAAGTGCAGTCAATAAACGCATGGCGAACCGGAATGCCGGGCGTGCGGATGCGGTCAAACAGATATTTTGCCGCTTCCTGTCCGATCTGCTCGAACGGTGTCCGGAATGAACACAGCTGCAGATTGGTTCCGGGGAACTGGATGCCGCCGAATCCGGTGATGGAAATATCGTCCGGCACGGACAGTCCGTCGGCAGTGAATTTTTCCAGCAGTTCCATTGCCGCATAATCATTCGCGCAGACCCAGACATCCGCTTTGCCGGCGTGAGTCAGTTCTGCCGCCCGGTTGATTTTCATCTGTTCATCCGGGAAATCCTGATTCAGCAGATGCAGTTCCGGATTCACGGACAGTCCCGCCTGCCGCAGTCCGCTGAGAAATCCGCAATAGCCGCGGAAGCCGCGCGGATGACTTGGTCCGGGGAAATCCACGTATCCGATCCGGGTGTGTCCGTTCTTTTTCAGATAACCTACCAGCGCGACGAACTGGTCTATATCGCCGCCGGACACCACGTCCGCCATTGCCGACGGGTACGCATAGTCGGCGGAGACGCACGGCTTTTTTCCGGCGATTGCCCGGACCTGTTTTTCCTCGAAACGGTGAATGAAGATGATTCCGTCGAAGCCTGCGCATTTTTTCTGCATTTCGGCAATGGTCATGCGCTTCGGATCCACGAAATCAATAATCAGCCGGGCGTTGAAATGATCTGCCACATCGCTGATTCCTTTCAAGGTTTCATGCGTCAGACCCGAAGCATTCTGCAGGCTGGAATCGTTGGAACTCCCGCCGCTCACCAGTGCCAGCAGATGAAAATCGCCGTTTTCCGAATGCAGTTTGCGGCCGCGGTGTGTGTAGGACACCTGATAGCCCAGCCGTTCCGCCTCGCGCAAAACCAGGGTACGGGTTTCTTCGCTGATCAGCGGATGATTCCGCAGCGCCCGTGACACTGTGGCTGGCGACAGCTTCAAGGTTTCGGCAATATCTTTCAGTTTTATTTTCATAAAAGGTTGCAGCCTTCCTGTTTTTTCTGTCTTATATTATAATCGAAAAATTAAAAATTGCAAGAGTTTTGCATAAATATTTTTGAATTTTTTGCAAAATTTCATAATTTACGGTTGTCTGCATTGATTTTTCATGCCAGATATGATATATTGATATTCAGGAACTTGAAACGACAGAAAGGGCGGATTGATTTATGAATCTTTTGAAATGGCAGGATATATTCGTTGAAACAGAATCCGGAAAACAGCTTCGGTTCGGCAATGCGGCGTTTACCCGGACAGTGGATCTGTCACGCGGTTTTCCCTGTACGGTTTCGCTGTGCGACGCTTCGGGAAATGAATTTGCCGCGCCGGATAAAGTCAGCCCGGACTGCAGTTTTGTCGGAATGGACCGTGAACAGGCGGTCGATGAGGACTATGTATATACGGACGTATCGGCGGAAGTTGTTGCCGGTTCGATATTTGAAGCGGAACATGTCCTGATTCAGCTTCGTTTCCGCAACACCTGGTGCGAGGCGGACTGGGTTCGGGAATACCGGATTTATCCGCGTCTTGCCGCCCATGGAGTGCGCTGCCGAATCACGCCGTCGGTTCTGCCCAAACTCTATTGGAATTACCGTTCTCTGCGGAATGCGCCGGAACAGTTCCAGAGTTACGGCTGTGTGGAAGTGCTGCGTCCCGCCGCAGGATTGCGCGCACGGGAGACGGTTGAATTCCGCGCCCGGACCGACTACCGCGATGAACTGGTGATCTGTCATCCGGCTTCTGCGGAAACCTCCGGCGCAGACGGCAATCTGCTGTATCTGGAACGCGAAGACCGGACGGCGGGTCTTGCAATTCTGCAGGAAGCCATGCCCAGCGAAGAACGCCGGGATGTGGATGAATCAGACTTCCGCTTTGAAAACGGTGAAATCGGTTCCTGCTGCTGGGGCATCGCTCCGTATGAAGTCAAGCCCGGCGAAGAAATCGTCAGCGTCCGCAATGCCGTTCTGCTTTATCATTCCGAACTGGAACGGGAAACCGTGCTCAAAGATTATCTGGCTCTGCGTTTTCCGATGACGCCGGACAAGTATGCGGTTACGGTCAATCCGTGGGGATGCGGTGCATTTCCGCAGCATACTTCCCCGGAATTTCTGGTGGATGAAATCCGCGCCTCGGCGGAATGCAATGCGGATTATTATCAGATCGACGACTCCTGGCAGCAGGGCAGCGGACTGGGAGAGATGCTCAGCAATCGGCGTACCGGCATGGATTTCTGGGCAATCTCCCGGGAACGCATGGGCGGCACTTTTGCGCCGCAGCTGAAAGCCGCCGCCGATTCCGGAATCAGACTTGCCCTGTGGACGGCTCCCACCATGACCACTGGTTTTGCCGACTGGCGGGAATATGCGGAACTGCTGCTGAAATATCACTGCGAATACGGTTTTGATCTTTTCAAAATCGACGGCGTGGTCATGCACACCTATGAATCCGAACGCAATCTCGAAAAAATCCTGCGGTTCGTGCGTGAAAAATCCGGCGGCAAAGTCTATTTTAATCTCGATACGACTAATGGTCAGCGTGCCGGATATTTTCTGTTCCTCGAATACGGCAACATCTTTCTGGAAAACCGTTATCTCTGTCATGAGTGGAGCATCGGTTATCATCCGGACAAAACCCTGCGTTCGCTCTGGGAGCTGACCCGGTATCTGCGTCCGCAGACATTGCAGATCGAAATCCCGGCTCCGGAACAGCTCAATCCCGCGCTTTACCGGAAAATCAACCGGGAAGAACCGGTTGCCTATCCGTATGAATACTGGGCGGCAATTGCACTGTTCGCCAATCCTCTGCTGTGGTTTGCCCCGTCACTGATCAGTGCGGAACACCGTGCCGCCGTGGGGAAAATGATGGCTCTGCACAAGAAAATCCGGCAGGAGATATTCGCCGGACATGTCTTCCCTGTCGGAAAACGTCCGGGCGAGGGCGGTCTTACCGGATTCCTGGCGGATGCCGGTTATCTGCTGGTTTTCCGTCAGCGCGGAGTGGCAGAAACCGCATGGCTGCTGGATGAGCCGTGCATGACCGGCGCATGGGCATCCGCTGAATTGCTGTCCGGCAAAGGCGCCGCGCAAAAGGAAAATGGTGCCTGGCAGGTCAAAATGCCGGAGCAGGGCAGTTATGCTTTGTTCCGTCTGAAATAATTTTTTTCAGACTTTGCGAACTTTTCTGCCGGAGTGGCTGTCAATAACTTATAAGGTGCGGACAAGGGGATGTCTGCACTTTCAGAAAAATGTTCAATGACAAGGAGTGAGTATGACCAGCAATGCGATGTTCTGTTTTCAATGTCAGGAAACCATGAAGAACACCGGCTGCACCATGGCAGGCGTTTGCGGGAAAAAAGCGGAAACCGCCAGCCGTATGGACAAGCTGATCCGTCAGCTGAAAATTCTGGTGCAGACCCGTCAGCCGGACCGGGAACTGGGTTTGTTTGTGGTACAGTCGCTTTTCATGACGATCACCAATGCCAACTTTGACGACGCCCGGCTGGACGCCCAGCTCAAACGGGCGGAAGAACTGACCGGTGTGAGTTCCGCGGATGCTCCGCTGGGGGTGCTGTCCTGCTCCAATGAGGATGTCCGCTCCTTGCGGGAACTCCTGACCTACGGACTCAAAGGCATTTCCGCATATGCCGACCACGCCGCCATGCTCGGTTATGAGGACGATGAAATCTATGCATTTCTGTTCAAGGCGCTGGCGGCTGCGGCGCAGGAAACGTCCGTGGAAAAATTGACGGCTCTGGTATTGGAATGCGGTTCGATGGCGGTCCGCACCATGGAACTGCTGGATACAGCCAATACCGGAACATTCGGACAGCCGGTGATTACTCAGGTTCGGACCGGCGTCGGCAAACGTCCCGGCATTCTGATATCCGGTCATGACCTGCTGGATATGAAGGAACTGCTGGAACAGTCCGCGGATGCGGGAATTGATATTTATACGCACAGTGAAATGCTGCCGGCGCATTATTATCCGAAACTGGCGGAATATCCGCATCTGTACGGCAATTACGGCAATGCCTGGCACCGGCAGAATGTGGAATTCGCCGCGTTCAACGGTCCGATTCTGATGACGACCAACTGTATTACGCCGGTTCAGCCTTCGTACAAAGACCGCATATTCACGACGGGAATGGCAGGATATCCCGGCGTGCCGCATATCCCGGACCGTCGCGACGGCAAGCCGAAAGATTTTTCCGCCGTCATTGAACTGGCGAAAAAATGTCCGCCGCCGAAACCGCTGGAAGACGGCTTCATTGTCGGCGGTTTTGCCCACAATCAGGTGCTGGCGCTGGCGGACAGGATCGTGGAAGCGGTCAAGTCGGGCGCAATCCGGCGTTTTGTGGTGATGGCGGGATGCGACGGACGTCAGCCGGCGCGGAGCTACTTCACGGATGTGGCGTCTCAACTGCCGGCGGATACGGTCATTCTGACTGCCGGATGTGCAAAATACCGTTACAACAAACTGAATCTCGGTACCATCGGCGGCATTCCGCGGGTGCTGGACGCCGGACAATGCAATGACAGTTACAGTCTGGCGGTCATCGCGCTTAAACTCAAACAGGTGTTCGCGCTGAAAGATGTGAATGAACTGCCGCTCTCCTTTGACATTGCCTGGTATGAACAGAAAGCCGTGGCCGTGCTGCTGGCATTGCTGTCGCTCGGTTTCAAAAATATCCGGCTGGGACCGACTCTTCCGGCATTCCTGTCGCCCGGCGTGGCTTCGGTTCTGGTCAAGTCATTCGGAATCAAGGGAATCACCGTTCCGGAAAATGACATCCGTGACATGATGACCGGACACTGATAAAAAAATCCGGGGAACAGCTGCCGGATTCGGCATGTTTCCCGGATTTTTGATATACGCTTATTCGGCGTATGCTGCTGAAAAATCAGACCCATTCCGTGATGGATGCGACACAGGCGCAGTCCACAATGTCATCGGGCTTGCAGCCGCGGGAGACATCGTTGAAGGGTTTGCGGAGACCCTGCACCAGCGGGCCGATGGCAGTGGCGCCGGCGAGACGTTCCGTGGCTTTGTAAATGCTGTTGCCGCAGTTCAGATCCGGGAAGACCAGCACGTTGCAGTGTCCGGCGACCGGGGAATCCGGGGCTTTTTTCGCGGCGATTTCCGGAATGACGGCGGCGTCGAACTGGAGTTCGCCGTCGATCAGCAGATCCGGAGCCATTTCCCTGGCTTTTGCAGTGGCTTCGATGACTTTGTCAATGATCGGGTCATGCGCGGAACCTTTGGTGGAGCAGCTGATCATGCCGACTTTGGGTTCGGCGCCGGTCAGCGTCTTGAAGGTGCGGGCGGTGGTAACGGCGATTTCCGCCAGCTGTTCAGCGGACGGATTGATGTTCAGACCGCAGTCTGCATAGAACAAAGCACCGTTGTAACCCCATTTCGGATCCGGCATCTGCATGATGAAACAGGCGGAGGCGGATTTCATGCCGGGAGCGGTTTTGAACAGCTGAAGAGCCGGACGGGTCTTGCCTGCGGTGTTGTGGTTGTAGCCCTTCGGGTTGCCGCCGCCGGAAACATAACCGTGCGCATCGCCGGCGCAGACCATGACCGCGGCGAAGACACAGGTGTCTTTCAGCCATTCGCGGGCCTGTTCGGGGGTCAGTCCCTTGTTCTTGCGGATTTCACATGCCAGGTCAATGTATTTCTGAAGGTTCGGAGTTTTGAGAATATCGACAATTTCGACGCCGGACAGATCGATGTTGTTTTCGGCAGCCAGTTTCCGGATGGCGTCTTCGTCGCCGGCCAGCACGGGCTTTGCCACAGCAGTCTGCGCCATTTTCGATGCCGCAATCAGGTTTCTGGGATCGTCGCTTTCAGTCAGAACGATTTTCCGGCCGAGTTTTTTGGACTTTTCACGGATGGATTCAAGAAGCGTTGCCATTTTTTTTCATTCCTTTTTATAATTGATTGGTAACGGTTATCATTTTCAATGCCTGTTAATGTAACACATTTTCGGCAGGATAAAAGACTTGAATCTGAAAAAAAACGAAAAATCCGCACTTTTGCGGTTGTATTTCCGCCGCATGTGCCGTATTATACACTGCAAAATCCGGAAAGGCGGCTCTCATGCTGATTCTGACAAAACCCGCCAAAGGCGAATGGACTGCAAAAAATTCCCGTTTTCTTTCGGAGATCGTGACCGTAACGACACCGGAAGAAGCACGGGAAATCTGGCGCATACGGAAAACGCAGTACGACAACGGCGGGCATATCGTCTATGCGTTCATGGTCGGACCCCAGGGCAACATCATGGGATGTTCCGACGACGGCGAACCTTCCGGAACGGCAGGACGTCCCACGCTGGAAGTTCTGAAAGGCAGCGGTCTCACCAATGTGATTCTGACGACCGCCCGCTGGTTCGGCGGCACCAAACTGGGAACCGGCGGACTGGTTCATGCCTATACCGCCAGTGCGCAGGCTGCTCTGGAAAATGCCGAAACCCGCGAACTGGTTCCCATGATTCAGCTGGAATTTTCCGTGCCGTACGCTCTCTATGAACAGGTCCGTCATCTGTTGTCCGCTGCCGGATTCGAGATTGAAAAAGAAGATTTCGCCGGAGAAATAAAAATCACCGGACAGCAGGCGGCATCCGCCGCGGAGTCACTCCGGACGGAATTGCGCGATCTTTCCAGCGGACGCATTCAGCCGCACGAATGCCGCTGATTCTTTTTCGCACATAAAAAAACGGGATGCCGGTATTTTTTTTTCGGCATCCCGTTTTCAAGGTTCATGCAGAACGGTTATTTGTTGTCGTTGGCATGATATTCCTGCAGGGATTTCGGCTTGGTGTCGGTATTGTGCAGCACCGCGCGGATACCCTGAACGCTGGCATTGGCAGCCGCAATGGTGGTCATATACGGAATCTTGTTCTGAATGGCCATCATGCGGATATAGCTGTCGGAAGTTTTGCCTTCACGTCCGATCGGTGTGTTGAGAATCAGGTTCAGCTGCCGGTTCTTGATCATGTCGCCGATGTTGGGACGTCCTTCCAGCAGTTTCTTGACACAGGTATTGGCGATGCCGTGTTCGTTCAGGAATGCGGATGTGCCTTCCGTGGCGAAAATCTTGAATCCCATGTCGGCAATGCCCTGTGCGATCGGGAGCAGATATTTGCGTTCGCGGCGGGAAACCGAAATCAATACATTGCCGGATGTCGGCAGACTGAAACCTGCCGCTTCTTCCGCTTTGTAATAGGCGAGGCCGAAGTTTTCCGCCATGCCCATGACTTCGCCGGTGGCGCGCATTTCCGGACCCAGCACCGGGTCGACTTCCGGGAACATGTTGAACGGAAACACCGCTTCCTTGACGCCGTAGAAGCTGTCGCAGCACGGTTTGATATTGCCCAGATCCGCCATGGATTTGCCCAGCATGAGTTCCGTTGCAAGACGCGCCAGCGAAACGCCGGTAACTTTGGAAACCACCGGGACGGTACGGGATGCCCGCGGGTTGGCTTCAATGATGTAAACCTTGTCCTCGCAAATGGCGTACTGCACGTTCATGATGCCCATCACGTGGAAATCCTGACCGATGGCTGCCGTGTATCTGCGGATGGTGTCCTGATGTTCTCTGGAAATGGTGATCGGCGGGATTACGCAGGCGGAGTCGCCGGAATGGATGCCCGCCAGTTCGATGTGTTCCATGATGGATGCCACAAAAGTTTCCCTGCCGTCGGAAATGGCGTCCACTTCACATTCCGTGGCGTTGTCCAGAAAACGGTCGATCAGCATCGGATATTCGGGGCTGACCTGAATCGCTTCCACGGCATATTTCCGGAGCATGGCTTCGTCGTAGATGACTTCCATGCCGCGGCCGCCCAGCACGAAGGACGGACGCACCATCACCGGATAGCCGATCCTGGTTCCCAGCGCAACCGCTTCCTCCAGCGAACGCGCCGTGCCGCTTTCCGGCTGCGGAATGCCCAGCTTGATCATCCGTTCACGGAAATATTCGCGGTCTTCTGCCAGACGGATGCCTTCCGGCTGCGTGCCGATGATGTTGACTCCGTTGTCTTTCAGGACCTGCGACAGATTCAGCGGCGTCTGCCCGCCGAACTGCACGATTGCCCCGTACGGCTGTTCTTTTTCGTAAATCGCCAGCACGTCTTCCACGGTCAGCGGTTCAAAATACAGTTTGTTGCTGGTGTCATAATCCGTGGAAACCGTTTCCGGATTGCAGTTGACCATGATGGATTCCCAGCCGTTGTCCCGCAGCGTGAACGCCGCATGGACGCAGGTGTAGTCGAACTCGATGCCCTGTCCGATACGGTTCGGACCGCCGCCGAGAACCATGATTTTCTTATTGGCGGAAACCGGCACGTCGTCTTTCACATCGGCATAGGTGGAATAGTAATAAGCCGCATCTTCGGCTCCGCTGACCTTGACCGTCTGGAACTTGGCTTTCATGCCGATGGCGAGACGGGCGCTGCGGACATTCTTTTCGGTGGTGTTGAACAGTTTTGCCAGATAGCGGTCGGAGAAGCCGAACAGTTTGGCTTTTTTCAGCAGTTCCGCCGGCAGACTGGGGAATGCATAGCGGGTGAGTTCCATTTCGCAGTCGGCGATTTCCTTCATCTGCTCGATGAAGTAACGGGTGATGGAAGTCATTTTGACCACTTCGTCAACCGTCATGCCTTTGAGCATTGCCTCATAAATCAGGAAGAAACGTTCGTTGGTGGGAGAGACCAGACGCTGCCGCAGTTCATCCAGAGAAAGCGCCTGGAATTTTTTGACCTGACCCAGCCCGAACCGTCCGATTTCCAGCGACCGGATCGCTTTCTGGAATGCTTCCTTGAAATTCTTGCCGATGGACATGACTTCTCCCACAGCTTTCATCTGTGTGCCAAGCGTGGTTTTTGCCTGCGGGAATTTCTCAAATGCCCAGCGCGCGAATTTCACCACAACATAATCCCCGGACGGAGTATATTTTTCCAGCGAACCGTCGCGCCAGTAGGGGAATTCATCCAGTGTGAGACCGGACGCCAGTTTGGTGGAGACCATGGCGATCGGGAAGCCGGTGGCTTTGGACGCCAGCGCGGAGGAACGCGAGGTACGCGGATTGATTTCAATGACCACGATTTTTCCGTTTTCGCGGTTGTGGGCAAACTGCACATTGGTTCCGCCGGTAACGCCGATGGCATCCACAATGCGGTAGGCATAATCCTGCAGCTGTTTCTGCACGGATTCCGGAACGGTGAGCATCGGTGCCACGCAGAAACTGTCGCCCGTATGCACTCCCATCGGGTCCACGTTTTCAATGAAGCAGACCGTGATTTTCTGTCCTTTGGCATCGCGGACCACTTCCAGTTCGAGTTCTTCCCAGCCCAGCACACATTCTTCAACCAGCACCTGACCGATCAGACTGGCTGCCAGTCCGCGGGTAACCACAGAACGGAGTTCCTCCACGTTGTAGACAATGCCGCCGCCGGTTCCGCCCATGGTGTAAGCCGGACGCAGAACTACAGGATAGCCGAGTTTATCGGCGATTTTTTCCGCTTCCTCAACGGTATAGCAGGGATCGGAATGCGGCACGGGAACGCCGAGTTTTGACATGGTAGCTTTGAATTCGATACGGTCTTCACCGCGCTTGATGGCTTCCAGATCCACTCCGATGACTTTGACATTATATTTGGCGAGAATGCCTTTTTCGCTGAGTTCGGATGCCAGGTTGAGGGCGGTCTGTCCGCCGAGGTTCGGCAGCAGCGCATCGGGGCGTTCTTTGGCGATGATCTGTTCCAGACGGGAGGCGATCAGGGGTTCGATGTAGGTATGGTCCGCCATACCCGGATCGGTCATAATGGTGGCAGGGTTGGAGTTGACCAGGACGATTTCATAACCTTCCGACCGCAGGGCTTTGCACGCCTGAGTTCCGGAATAGTCGAATTCGCAGGCCTGTCCGATGATGATCGGTCCCGAACCGATAATCATGATCTTGTTGATGTCATTGCGCTTGGGCATAGTTCCGCCGTATCCTTTCTCTCTGTAACAGCTTAAAAAAACTCTCCGACTAAAATACAGTAATATGACCCCGAAATATCTTTTTTTCAAGTCATTTTTGCGAAAACGGCGGATTTTGTTCCGTAAAATAAAAAATCCAGTTTTTTTATGGATAATTAGTGTCAACTAATTGACATTCGAAAAAAAAAGTGCTATATTATCGCGCGAAAATCGGAAAAAGGAATGTCCGCTTTCCGGTGAATATATGAATTTTATACAGGAGAATTGATAAGAAACAGGACGGATACACAATGCTTTTACTGCGTTCATTGCTGTAAATGAACAATATAACAATCAAACTACTAATGGAACCAACGCCGGAAAAAAAGTAAATGCCGGCAGAAAGAGATAATATCATGAATTTCAATCCTGGAGCATGGAATCGGGAAGTCAATGTGCGCGACTTCATTCAGCGCAACTACACCCCCTACGATGGAGATGCCTCGTTCCTCGCCAAACCGACCGAGCGCACTCTGAAGCTCTGGAAGCTGCTTACCGACCGGATGAAACTGGAACGGGAACGCAAAGGCGTTTACGATATTGATGAAAAGACCATTTCCACCATTACCTCCCATCGTCCGGGCTACATCGACAAGGATCTGGAACAGATCGTCGGCCTTCAGACGGATGAACCCCTGAAACGCGCCATCATGCCGTTCGGCGGCATCCGCCTGATCTATAATGAACTGGAAGCCTACGGGCGCAAAATGGATCCGGAAGTGGCGAACATCTTCAAATACCGCAAAACTCACAACGACGGTGTTTTCGATGTGTATACCGATGAAATGAAGCTGGCGCGTCATGCCGGAATCATGACCGGTCTTCCGGATGCCTACGGACGCGGACGCATCATCGGCGACTATCGCCGTGTGGCTCTGTACGGTGTTGATTTCCTGATCCGGCAGAAGGAAGAGGCCAAGAAAAACATGGTGATCGACGTCATGGATCCCGAACATATCCGCAAGCGTGAAGAAATCGCCGAACAGATCAAGGCTCTGAAAGAACTCAAGGAAATGGCGGCGGCGTACGGGCGGGATATTTCCCGTCCGGCGGAAGACGTGAAGGAAGCTATTCAGTGGCTGTATTTCGGCTATCTGGCCGCGGTCAAGGAACAGAACGGCGCCGCCATGTCCATCGGCCGTACATCCACGTTCCTCGACATTTATGCGGAAGCCGACCTGGCGTCCGGCAAATACACGGAAGAGGAAATCCAGGAATTCGTCGACCAGTTCATCATGAAACTGCGTATTGTCCGTTTTCTCCGCACTCCGGCATACGACGAGCTGTTCAGCGGCGACCCGACCTGGGTGACGGAGTCCCTTGCGGGCATGGGGCTTGACGGGCGGCACATGGTCACGAAGATGAGCTACCGTTATCTGCATACCCTCACCAACCTCGGTCCTGCGCCGGAGCCGAATCTGACGGTGCTGTGGAGCTGCCGTCTGCCGGAAAACTTCAAAAAATTCTGCGCGGAGACCTCCGTGCATACATCTTCCATCCAGTATGAAAACGACGACATCATGCGTATCAAGTTCGGAGACGACTACGGTATTGCCTGCTGCGTGTCCGCCATGCGGATCGGCAAACAGATGCAGTTCTTCGGCGCACGCTGCAACCTGGCGAAAGCGCTGATGTACGCCATCAACGGCGGGCAGGACGTGAAGAACAACAACATCCAGGTCGGTCCCGCAATCCGTGTTCTGGCCCAGAACGGCCCGCTGAACTATGATGAAGTCATGCGCAATTTCAATGAGATCACCGACTGGCTGTCCAAGCTCTACATCGACGCCTTGAACTGCATTCATTACATGCACGACAAGTATTGCTACGAACGCATTGAAATGGCTCTGCATGATGAAGAGATCTTCCGCACCATGGCGGGCGGCATTGCCGGATTGTCCGTGCTTGCGGACAGTCTTTCCGCCATCAAGTACGCGAAGGTTACGCCGGTGCTGAACGAAGCCGGACTCGCCAAAGACTTCATCATCGAAGGCGACTTCCCGAAATATGGTAACAACGACGACCGTGTGGACTCCATTGCGGTGGAAATTGTCAAGAACTTCGAAAAGAAACTCGCCAGCCATTATGCCTACCGTCATTCGAAACCGACGCTGTCCATCCTGACCATCACCAGCAACGTGATGTACGGCAAGAAGACGGCGTCCACTCCGGATGGACGCAAAGCCGGCGAACCTTTCGCTCCAGGTGCCAACCCGATGCACGGCCGCGACGTCAACGGCGCTGTCGCTTCGCTGAAATCCGTCTCCAAGATTCCGTATGACTATGCGGAAGACGGCATCAGCAACACCTTCAGCATCGTTCCCGACACCCTCGGCAAGACGGATGAAGAAAAAGTCAACAACCTGGTCGGACTGATGGACGGCTATTTCATGGATTCGGCGCACCACCTGAACGTGAACGTGCTGAACCGTGAAACGCTGCTCGACGCCATGGATCATCCGGAAAAATATCCGCAGCTGACGATCCGTGTTTCCGGCTATGCCGTGAACTTCATCAAGCTGACCCGCGAACAGCAGATGGACGTGGTCAGCCGTACCTTCCATAAGAAATTCTGAAAAGAAACTGAATATGGAAGCATCCGGCAGAATTCATTCGTTTGAAAGTTTCGGAACTCTCGACGGTCCCGGCATCCGTTATGTGGTGTTCATGCAGGGCTGCGCGCTGCGTTGCCGCTACTGCCACAATCCGGATACCTGGGATCCGCAGGGCGGACGGCTGATGACCGTTTCCGAAATCATGAAACAGATTGAATCCTGCCGGAATTACATCCGGTCCGGCGGGGTTACGCTTTCGGGCGGAGAACCCCTGCGCCAGCCGGAATTTGCGCTTGCTCTGCTGGAATCCTGCCGGCAGAGCGGGTTTCATACCGCCGTGGATACCGCGGGATCCGTTCCCCTGGAAATTTCCCGTCCGGTCATTGATGCCGCAGACATGCTCCTGCTGGACATCAAAGCGCAGGATCCCGAATTATGCCGGAAACTCACCGGCTATGACAACAGTCATGAACTTGCTACGCTGGATTACTGCGAAAAAACCGGCAAAACGGTCTGGATCCGGCACGTGCTGGTTCCCGGCTGGACTCTTGACTTCGAACGTCTGAAAAAACTGGCGGCTTTCCTGAAACCGTACCAGTGCATCAAGCGGATTGACCTGCTGCCATTCCACAAAATGGCAAGTTTCAAATGGGAAAAACTGGGTCTGAAAGATCCTTTTGAATCCGTACAGGAACCGGATAAGGAAGACATCCGGAAAGCGGAAGAACTTTTCCGCTGATATCCCCCGAATCCTCTGTCGAACAGCCGGCACGGTCTGCCGCGCATGTAAAAACCCGGAACCGCCCCACGCCGCACCGGCTGGCTGTCCTGCCGGATACTGTTCTCTTGAATGATGCACGGCGTCGGTCTGAAAACCTGCATATTACAGTACAGCATGATTCCGGAAAATGTCAAAGCCTTTTTTGTGAAAAAATGCGGAAAGTCATTTGTATACTGAAAAAGTTGGATTACATTACTTTGCCCGGAACAATGAAAGGAGATCAGGCGCACTGCTGTTTTATGGATTCAATGACCGTTACATTAATATTGCAAATCGCCGCCATTGTCCTGTTTATCAGCATCAGCGCATTCTGCTCCAGCGCAGAAATGGCATTGTTTTCCCTGAGCCGCCCCAAAGTTCTGTCTTACCGCAATTCTCCGCAGAAAGTCCGCCGGATTATCTGGCAGCTGATGGAAGGGCAGCACCGCACCCTGATCACCATTATTTTCTGCAACATGTTTGTGAACAGCATGGTTTCCATGCTCAACGAATCCATTCTGCGGAAACTGGCATTGCCGCCGGCAGTTACTCTGGCGGTGTCCGCTTTTTCCGGCATTGTGATTCTGCTGCTGTTCGGCGAAGTCAGTCCCATGACAGTGGCGTATGTATACAGTGAAAAATGGGCGGATATTGCGGCTCGCCCGGTTTATTATGCCCGGAAGTTTCTTGCCCCGCTGACTTACGCCGTGGAAAAATTCTGCGATGCGGCACTGAATCTGCTGGGACGCGCCAAACCGGAAGGTCTGACGCCCGAAGAATACCTTTCGTATATTGACCTCTGTCAGGAACGCGGCATCTTTTCTGAAGGGGAAGCCAAACTCATGAAAGAAACCTTTGCCCTGCGGGATAAAACAGTGGAAAGCGTCATGCGCAACCGCTCCAATCTGTATTATGTCACGCGCACGGATTCACCGGACACCATCCGCCGGATTATCCGGGAACACGCCCAGGCGTATCTGCCGGTCAGCAGCGAAAACCGTCTGGACAGTGCAGACGCCATTCTTTCGGCACGGCTGTTTTTTGCCTTGCCGGCGGAAGCCCGCAACAACTGGCAGCATTCTTCCTGCGTGCTGGATCGTGCCGTTTTCATTCCGGAAAACACCACGCTGGAAAAAGCCCTGCGCACTTTGAAACGGACCGGAGCTTACGCCGCACTCGCCGCGGATGAATACGGCGCAGTGTCCGGAGTCATCACCCGTGAAGATATTTATTCGGAACTGGCAGGGCGTTCCGTGGAGTTGGATGAGCAGTCTGAATGTGAACTTATTCAAGTCGGTCCGAACCGCTGGCTGTTTGACGGCATGGCAACGCTTGACTTCATGAAAAACGCCTTGAAGCTGCAAATACCTCATGACCGTTTTTCCGCTTCTACGCTCAACGGCATTTTCTGTGAGCTTCTGGGAGCCATTCCGAAACAGGGAGACCGGGTTTCTTTTGACCAGGTAACCATGTATGCTCATGCCATGGCGGGCAACCGGGTGTCGCGCATTCTGGTCACGCTGAATCCGCGTCCCGCAGAATCTGCCGGAAACATGGTGGACGGCAAATGATACTGTATCTGTGTCTGACTCTGTTTTTTGTGCTGTGCCAGGGCTTTTTTTCCGGCATGGAAACCGGCATGGTTTCGGTATTGCGTCCCCGTGCGGAACACGCCGCCAGAAAAGGCGGGAAAAAAGCGTGGATGATGCTTTATTTCCTGCACCGTCCGGGCATCATGATTGCAACGGCGCTGATCGGCGTGAACATCAGCGTGGTCATGGCATCCCTGATGGCAAAGGAGCTGTTCCAAAGTCTGAATCTCTCCGGCGGTGCGGCGCTGACTGCCGGCGGCATGGCACTGAGCGTATTGATGCTCTGCTGTGAAATTGTCCCGAAAAACTGGTTCCGGGAAGCCGCTTACCGCCGCTGCTCCTGCTTCATTCCCGTATTTTACGGATTCTATCTTCTGCTGTTCGGACCGGTCCGGCTGTTTGCGGCGTTCACCGGATTTCTGAGCCGTCTGGCGGGACATCTCGGCGGAAGCGGCGACAAGAATCCGGTGGCGGGTATGCGTGATGACTTCCGGCTGTTCCTGCGGGAAAGCCAGGCGTACGGTTCAGTGGATGAATCGACGGCTTCCATTCTGGACCGCGCCATAGATGTTCCGGGTATGCTGATTAATCAGATTCTGATTCCGCGCGGCAAAGTGCGTGCCATCCCATCGGATATGACTGTCCGGACGGCTTTTCAATTCTGCCAGAAATATGATCTGACCAAAGTTCCGGTTTATCCTGCGCAAGGAGGAAAAAAAGGGGAATGGTGCGGCGTATTCAGCATTTATGATGCGATTTATTCCGTGGATGAGGAAAAATGGGATACTCTCCCCGTTTCCTCCTGCGCCGCCCGGCTCTATTTCATAGAGGAAAACCTCAAACTGGGTGAACTGCTGGAACGTCTGCGTTTTCGCCGGATTCCTTTCTTCGTGGTATTGGACCGGAATAAAAAACAGACAGGAATTGTGCGTCCGGAGGATTTGGCGGCATTGCTTTTTGAGCATTGAAGTGCTATATTGGTTCGGCAACGGGAACATTTTAACGAAAGGGAATGAAAAATGTCAGTGGAAAGTGCCAGAGCTTTTTGTGTCCGTATGATGAGTGATGAAGATTTTCGCGGTCAGCTTGCCCAAGTCAAGGATGCGGCGGAGATTGACAGTCTGGTCGGCAAGGAATACAGTTTCAGCAAAGCCGACCTTGGCAAAATCATCGGCGAGTTCATCGGTCATAAACTGGAGGAAGGTGAACTGGAACAGCTCATCTGCGGATTCTTTGAAGAACAGGTGGAAGCCGGAAACAAGGAAGTCTGCAATGTGGTGATCGGCTGGCTGAATAAGCTGGCTTGAGTTTTCAGGATCGAAGCGCCGGGTTGTCCGGCGTTTTTTTTTGACAGGAGGCAGCATGAATATTTCTGGCAGATACATGGCGGCGGGACTTGCTGTTCTGCTGCTGTCCGGGGCAGGAGCCTGCGGCGACGGAAAACCGGACAAGACTTCCCCGAAAGCGGATGCGGATGCTGAAAAAACTGAAAAACCAGCTCCCCGGAAACCGGTTGTGGAGGATTCGGAGGAAGGATCTCTGAAAATACGTATTCCATCGGGAAATACCGGAAAAAAGGAAGCTGCTGTCCGCGCCGATACGGAAAATGTAACGGTTCTGGAATCCGGAGAAACTGCGGAGGAAGAAAATAACGGCAAACTCTCTGCCAAAGAAAAAGCGGTATTGCAGTCATTGCGCACACCGCGTCCGGAAGGTTCGCTGGCAGCCCGGCTGTCTTCTCTCAACAGCGGCAAAGTGATCCGCTGGTCGCCGCAATGGACAGACAGCGGAACCGGAGGCGTGCGTCTGCCCGCAACCGCGCTCAGCCCGGACAAAAGCATCATACTGCTGGTGGAAACGCTGGGGGACGCCGGCGGTCCGTACGGTTCCCGGCTGGTGTTTCTGGATACCCACAGCTGGACGATTCTGGCAGTGCATCATCTGTGGAAAAAAGATGTCCGTGCCGCGGCGATTACCCCGTCAGGAATTCCGGTGCTGATTTCCCGTGCGCAGGAAGCGCTGAAAACGCCGGACGAAATCCTGCTGCTGGATCCGTGGAAAGGAACTGTTTCCCTCGCATTGACGGAATCCGGAGCAGAAACGGTAACTGTCGACGGACAGAACCGGCTGTTTGTTGCGCACCGTGCAGAATCTGAACAGTCCGGAAAAATTGCCGTGTATACTGTTCAGGACGATTTTTCTTTCGAACGGCAGGAAATCACCAGTTCCAATACTTCACCCGCAGTTGCTTTTTCCGCAGACGGTCAGACCGTTTTTCTGTCCGGCGACAAAGCATTGGAAAGTTTTAAGACTTCGGATCTCCGTCCGCTGGAAACCGTTGCTCTGCCGGAAGGTTTTGTAACAGAATCCCTGCTGGTTCTGCCGGATGAAACCGTAATTGCCGCTCCGGAAAAACGGCTCCAGATGCGTGCGGCGGTCATTCGCGGCGGACATGCCCGGTTTTTCGGGGAAAATTCAGACGGCATACTGATTCCGCTGCCCGGTTCGGAAGGGAAATCTTTCGGCGCTGTCATGAGCCGCAAAGGACGGATTGTCCGTTTTTTCTCGTCTACACTGCAGGAAACAGCTTCCGTTGAGCCGGAAGCAAGCCGTCCGCGGACCATTGGCAATCCGCAGGCGGTTTATGCTTTTGAAACAGGCGCAACTGCCGTGCTGGATGAACGGGGAAACTTTTATCTGCTTTACCGTGATTCCACCGGGAAACGCTGGCGCAAAGACATACTGTTCACTTCCTCCCGGAAATGAATTATCCTGTCCTTATTTGCGTCTGGCAAGAATCAGCTTCCGCACCATATCAAGCGGAATCACCAGAGCCGCCAGCAGGACACAGAATCCCCAGGTTCCGGGGGTCAGTTTTTCCACGCAGAGTACTTCTCCGCCAAAGGTAACAAACAGATACTGGACAGCCAGCAGCGAAGCCATCACCAGCAGGAAATTTCTGTTCTTCGTCAACCCGGCAAGCGGATTCAGATGGTTCGTCCGGGCATTGAATCCGTTGAAAGTGATCGCCATCACGAACGTGGCAAAAAGCGCAGACTTCAGATAAGTGGTGTCCACTTCCCCGAACAGTTCCCGGACCGGTCTGAAAAAGAGGATCGCCAGGCAGACGACCGTGATGTAGGACGCGCCGACCAGCACTTCCGCGAACATTTCCCCGGTGATGATCCCCGCAGAGCGCGGAATCGGTTTTTCCTGCATGTACTCCTGCAAAGCCGGTTCACTTCCGAAAGCAATGGCTGCCAGAGTGTCCATCGCCAGATTGACCAGCAGCAGCTGAACCACAGTCATGACCACGTTTTCCCCCAGCATGGGACCGATGAAGCAGATCAGGACCGCCGCCACATTCACGGTCAGCTGGAAAATCAGGAACTTGCGGATGCTCTTGAACATTGTCCGTCCGTAGAGAATCGCTTTTTCTATCGAGCAAAAGTTGTCATCCAGAATCGTGATATCCCCGGCTTCCTTGGCAACTTCCGTGCCGCTGCCCATGGCAAAACCGACGTCCGCTTTTTTCAGCGCCGGCGAATCGTTCACCCCGTCGCCGGTCATCCCGACTACCAGATTCAGTTCCTGTGCGATCCGGACCAGACGGCTTTTATCCGTGGGCAATGCCCGTGCCACCACCCGCAGTCCGGGCAGGATTCTTTTCAGCTCGTCATCGGTTTTTTCCGCCATTTCCGCGGAAGTCAGCGCAACATCCGAAGCATCGGTCAGCAAACCGGATTCACGGGCAATGGCAACGGCGGTCTCTTTCCGGTCGCCGGTAATCATGACCACCTGGATTCCCGCATTCCGGACCTCGCGGATCGCCTCGACTGCTTCCTTGCGGACATTGTCGCGAATGCTGAGCACACAGACAAGCGTCAGTTCGCCGTCGGTGTTCTCCCCCGCTGCCGAAGCCACAGCCAGCAGACGCATGGAGCGTCCCGCCTGCGTATCCAGATACGCCGTCAGATAATTCTTCTCTGTCAGTTTTTTCTTTTCGCCGTTTTCATTGATGTAATGCGTGCAGCGGTCGATGATCCTTTCCGGCGCACCTTTGATGTAGGAAACAGTTTCACCGCCGCGCACAACGGTTACGCTGGAATATTTTTTGCTTGAATCAAACGCATTGAACGACCGGACTGCTTTTTTGTCCATCTGATTCACTGCGTCAGATCCGGACAGGAACGCCATCAGTGCGCGGTCCGTACTGTTGCCGCCGATGATATTGCCGTCGCTGATGACGGCACTGTTGTTGATGCCGATACCGGTAACCACATCCAGAACCAGCGAGGACGGCATATTTTTCAGCGAATCAAAACGCATGACATTTCCCGTGGCAAGTTCCACCACCGACAGACGCCCTTCCGTGATGGTCCCCGTTTTGTCGCTGAACAGAATACTCAGACTGCCTGCCGTTTCCAGACCGTTGATCTTGCGGACCAGCACGTTGTCCTTCACCATTTTCAGACTTTGCAGCGACAGCAGGATGGAGGTCAGCATCGGCAATCCCTCCGGCACGGCGCAGACGATGATCGTAACCGCCACGGTAACGGCATCCAGCACCAGCCGCACCCAGCCGAAGATATCTGCCGGATATGCGCCGCTGAAAATGGTTTTGAAGAGAATTCCCGCCACAATGGCAATCGCGCCGATATAACCGAATGTGGCAATCTGTTTTGCCAGTTTGCCCAGTTTCACCTGCAGCGGAGTCGCGCGGGTGTCCTCCTGAACTTCCAGTGCCAGTTCACCGAAAAGAGTACGGTCGCCGACCACTTTTATTTCCAGACAGGCTTCCCCTCCGCAGACCACGGTTCCGCGGTACGCATAATGTTCATTGAGCAGATCCTTTATATTATAGGATTCACCCAGTCCCGCCGGTCTTTTTACGGCTTCTTCGGTTTCGCCGTTCAGCGCAGCCTGATCCACCTTGACTTCGCCTTCGATGATTTCACCGTCGGCAGGCAGCTTGTCGCCTGCCTGAAGATACACGATATCCCCGACTACAATTTCATTGACATGGATTTCCGTCAGTTTGCCGTCCCGGAACACCTTGGCGGATTCCCTGGCTTCCTCGTTCGCTTTCAGGGCGGCGGCTTTGTTTTCCTGACTGTTTTCGCTGATGGACGACACTCCGTTGGCGATCAGGACGGCGATCAGAATCCCGATCGGTTCAAACCATTCCGCCTGATCTAGCAGAAACAGGATGACCTGAACCAGCAAAGCCACAAGCAGAATCATGATCATCGGGTCCCGGAATCCCTTCAGGAATTTTTTCCACAGCGGTTCCGGCGGAATCTGGGTCAGCATATTGGAGCCGAATTTTTTCCGGCTTTCTTCAACAGCTTGCGAGGTTAAGCCCTGTCTGTTCATGAATGAAATCTCCCTTTCATCGGATATTTTTTCAAAAAAATCAGCAACAAACGAATAATTGATAAATTTAGCATGAAATGCAGATTTTTCCAATGAAGGAACCGAAAAACATTGTTAATTTTCTGTTAAAAAGAATTTCACCGTCAAATGTTTTTTCGTTTTTATTCCCGTCCGGACTTGAAAAAATATCATTCTAAATTATAT
>ERZ1034992.377-NODE-377-length-26319-cov-5.692888_pt1 | contig 26319 bp, 20 predicted proteins | sample MGYA00520695_ERZ1034992 | MGnify/ENA primary metagenome ERZ1034992 (study PRJEB33766, sample SAMN09781778) | gut metagenome | biome: gut microbiome | host: Homo sapiens | place: Madagascar | study: EMG produced TPA metagenomics assembly of the PRJNA485056 data set...
AAACCCCTGTATTCCGGCACCCTGCCGGGACACACCTTCAATCCTGATTTTACAATCAATTCAGTACTTTACTTCATTTCCCGCCGCAAGTCAAGCCGAATATCCTTTTTTCTTTAAAAAAAACGGCGGAAAAATCATGTCATTTGGACGGATATGCAACCGGCTGGGTCAGAAGAACCTTGCTGCCTGCCGGCAGATTCAGGGCTTTGCCCAGCGCTTCCCGGTCAACCATGCCGCAGACAACCGTTGCCAGTCCTTCCGACGCTGCATAGAGATACACGTTCTGCGAGGCATATCCGGCATGATTGCCGGCATAGAATTCCTGCTCCTCGGCGGTTTTGCCGATTTTGGACAAATCCGCAGTGTAAATCAGTACAACCGCCGCTTTTTTATGGAATGCCTGTTTGCCGCACAGTGCGCGGATATCCGCTGCTGCCAGCTGTTTGAGGGCATGATGTTCCGGCTGATAGAGCCAGACTCCGTCCGCCGTGGCGGCATAGATATGCAGATTCTGCACGTTGCGTGCCGTGGGAACGGTTTTGCGGCCGTCTTTCCGGTTGATGCCGTCCGCCGCATAGAACAGGTTGGACATGATCTGCGGAGGCAGCGGTTTCTCCGCAAATCCGCGTGCCGACTGGCGGAGGGCGAAACATTCCATCAGGGTTTTTCCTCCGGTTTTGTCCGGCGGCGGCAGTTTGCGGTCCTGAGCGGAAAGCGCGGTTCCGCTCAGAGCAAGGATGATGATGGCGGCGCGGCAGAAAAAGTACGTTTTTTTCATTTTGACAGCTCCTGAATTGTTTTACGGTTTCAGCCGGACGTAAAATAATCCATTTTCCGGAGTTTTTCAAATCCGGACTTGAAAAAAAACAAAAATGGAATATTATTTGCTGAAAGAACGACAACTTCAAACGCAGCATCAGGCGAGAAAGGAAAAGCACATGAATAAAACAATATTTCCGCAGCGGACCGCCGGGTTTCATCAGCCCGCTTCACTGGATTTCACACATGAGGAGACCTGGCGGATTTTCCGGATCATGGCGGAGTTTGTGGATTCTTTTGAAACCATGTCCAATCAGGGACCGCTGATTCCGATTTTCGGTTCGGCGCGGATCAGACCGGACAACCCATACTACCAGAGCGCGGAAAAACTGGCGGGACTGCTGGTCAAACGCGGGTACGGAGTGCTGTCGGGCGGCGGACCCGGCATCATGGAAGCCGCGAGCAAAGGCGCGTTCGAGGCGGGGGGCAAGTCGGTCGGGCTGAACATCCGGCTGCCGATGGAACAGCATCCGAATCCGTATCAGAATGTGTCGCTGGATTTCCGGTATTTCTTCATCCGCAAAGTCTGTTTCATCAAGTATGCCGTTGCGCTGGTGGCGTATCCCGGCGGATTCGGCACACTGGATGAATTCAGCGAAGCCGCGACTCTGATCCAGACCAATAAGGTCAATCATGTCCCGCTGGTCCTGGTGGGGAAAAAATTCTGGCAGCCGATGCTGGACTGGTTCCGCAATACCATGCTGCTGGAATTCGGGGCGATCTCCGCCAGCGACATGGAGCTTTTCAGGTTGGTCGACACGGCGGAAGAAGCCTGCAATTACATTTGCGAAATACACCGGCACGGCATGTCCGGCACCATCCTCGCGGACTGAATCAGTAACGGCGGACGCATTCCGCCAGAATTTCCGCGAACCGCTCCATTTCGGCTGCAGTGTTGGTTTTCCAGAACGACAGACGCAATCCGCAGAAGCTGTCGCGTTTGGAAAAGCCCATAGCCGTCAATGCCGGAGAACCTCCGGGCGTTTCCGATTCACAGGCACTGCCTGGAGCTGTACTGATTTCATACGGATGCAGCGCACGGGTCAGGATCGCACCCTGATACGGTGCCGTCAGCAGATGCAGAATGAACGGAGAAACCGGATGGCCGGACAGCGTTTCGGGAAAAGCCAAGCCGTTTTTGCGCAGAGCGTTCAGCAGGACGACTTTCAATTTCCGCGCATGATCCCGGATTTCCGGCTGCTTTTCCGCCGCCAGAATTCCGCACCGGGCAACCGTCAGCAGCATTGCCGCCGGACAGCGTCCGCCGAAATGTTCCGCGGCGCGCAGAGCGTGAACCGTATCTCCGAATTTTTTGGAACAGAACAGCACCGCGCCGCCGGGCGCACCGAGCTTTTGTCCGGAGAGTACAGTGAAATCCGGGCGTGCTTCCTGTGCCAGCGGAATTTTCCCGATGGACTGCATGGTATCAGTCAGCAGAATTGCTCCGGGGGCTTTACGGTCGAGAATGTCGCGGATTTTCCGCAAATCCAGAATGCCGCCGGTTTCGCTCTGCACATGATGAACCGCCGCAGCCGCGGTTTTTTCATTGACCATGAATTCAAATTTTTCCAGGGAAACGCCGTAACGTCCTGCCGGACAGACTTTCAGAGACATTCCATGCCGGGCGCAGGAACGTTTCAGCGCAAATTCCAGTGCCGGATGTTCCAGCGAGGTAGTCAGAACTTCACCGCGCCGCGCGGTCCGGCAGACAGCTTCCGCCGCCAGCGCCAGCACTTCGGTTCCGGTGTTGCCGAAAAAAAGCCGGACGGACGGATCGAACCCGAATGCACTGCGCAAATCATCGGAGGCTTTCCGGATTTCCCGTGCCGCACGGCTGCCGTGAAAACCCATGGATTCCTGATTCCCGGAATAATCACGGGTGCATTTCAGCAGAAATTCCATCAGTTCCGGATCGCACGGAACTGCCGCGGCGTTATCAAGATAAATAGACATCGGAACGTTTTTCACTGCTCCCGGACAGCATTTTTTTCGCATTCGCATTTGTCGCGGAGCGAAGCAGTTTCAGTGATGAGCCCCTGTTTGATCTCCTCAATCTTGAGCGGATCCGATTCTTTGGCAATACGCTGCTGTGCAGAGAGTTCTGCGCCGGCTATCTTCGCTTTGTAGAAGCTGTCGATTTCGGCGATTTTTTCTTTTTTCTCGGTAGACAGTTCATTCAACTTGCCGCCCGTGCGTTCGAGGGCGAGTTCATATGCGCTTTTCATTTTGCTTTATCCTTTCCGGTCTGAACCGGTTTCTGTTCCGTGGTATTGACCGCCGTTTCCTTTGCCGGTTCCTTCTTCACCGCGGTTTTGCCGGTGGTTTTTGCTTTGCCGTTATTGGAGAACGCCGGTTCAGGCGGAAGGAAATCGGAATCGGGGAAATCCACGTTGATTCTGAATTCCGCCATTTTGGAAATCCGGGTGATATTCATCAGTTCCACCGTGGAAGACGCAGGCAGACGGATGTCTCCGTACCAGGTGTAATCCGCCGGAACACTCACATAAAGATATTCTGTGCCGTTGGCATACATGACGGTTTCCAGCCGTTCCGCCAGGTACGTTTTCCCGCTGATATACTGCACGTACGGGGCGATGCCGTCGATGCAGGGATCGCAGATGAGACGGTAGGTCTTGAAGCCGTCTTCCACTTTCATGTCGATGGTGACTTTCTTGAAAATCCGGGTGGCGTCCAGCGAGGGTGTACCCATCTGGGTGAAAATGCGCATCAGTTCAATGGGCAGACCTTCCGGTACTTTGGCGACTTTGCCGGTGCCGCAGTCGATCCGCCAGCCTTTGCCGGCGTTGTAGATCTCAACCGTTGTCGGCTTTCCGCTGCGGAAGGTGGTGATCCTCATTTTGTCCGGAGCCTGGAAACGCACTTCGGAAGTCATGACGTCTTTGGTGCCGGACTGCATCACGTACAGATTCTGTTTGATGAGATATGACTTGCAGCCGCGGTATGCCTGTTTCGGGTCGGTGGCGTGATTCATGCGGGCAATCAGTTCCTGAACCGTGATGTCCGACGGTTCAAGCGGTTCCAGTTCCAGCAGACTGTAACATGCCGTTCCCAGCAGCATCAGTCCCGCCGCGGCAGCCGTATATAACGTTTTGAAAAACATGGTCAATCCTCCTGCTCCGTGAAATTGTTTTGTGGAAATATACTTCGAAAACCGGAAGTTTCAAGGCGCAAAATTCCCTGAAATCCTTATTTCAGCGTACCGAGCGGAGATCCGGGGTGAATTTTTTGAGAATATCCGCGTCCCAGGGAACTTTTTTCGCCGGGGCTTTCAATTTGCCGAAGCCGAGGCATTGCTTGATGAAGAGTTTCCGTTTCAACGTGGCGGACAGCGGCAGAGTCCGGGCAAAACGGATCCACGCCGGACCGTAGGGGTGATGAACCGTCCGCCAGACATACCAGGGTTTGTGGGAACCGGTGAAATGCGCAATGCCCGGTTTTGCCAGCGCGTCTTTGGCTTCTGTCTCCGTGCAGATAGCCGGGTTGGGGGGGGTGCGGTAGAGCGAGGTGATCATATTCCAGCGGACCGGCAGTTTCACGAAATCGCCGGAACACAGCACATTGAGCAGATCCTGATCCGGGTATTTGAGCTGCCCTGCCAGTTTTTCCCGGAGCGAAGAAAGTTCTGCGACTGTATTTCTGCGCCGCATTTCCGCCAGATTCAGCACCAGCACTCCGGAATTGAAACAGGTCGTGCCGGCAGACAGCCCCAGCCGTTCTTTGTGTTCCGGCGCGATTTTTGCGGCTGCCGCCGCCAGAAATCTGCCGTCCAGCGGAATGTCCCACAGCGGAGCAAGGTCATCCAGGCAGATCAGATCGCAGTCCAGGTAAATCAGTCTGTCCAGTTCCGGGAACAGTTCCGGCGCTATCAGTCTGTACCAGGCGGCGCGGCTCCAGCGCATGGCGGGCCAGTCGCGGAAACGTTCTTCCGGAATCCGAACCGGTTTCAGCTCCCATTCGGTTTGCGACGGCAGAGCCTTGAGCTGCTCAAAGTCGGCTTCGGTGAGTTCCTCATGCAGAAAATGCACGGTTACCGGGCGCGAGGCAAAGTGCAGCAGAGACGCGAGAGCGACTGCCGCGTATTCAAGGTAATTCCGGTCGGAAGAAAAAGCAACATGCATGGAGTTGGTCATTACGGATCCTGATTCATTTATCTGATTTCTGTTTTCCGTTACTATACAGTCTGAACGGCGGATTGTCAAGCCGGGATCCCGCCGCGGCAGTTGTTTCTGTTTACAGTGAACAGAATATTGGCGGAAAATAACACACTGTTTCATAAAAGGTTTTAATCAGACAGCCGGGATCCGGCAGTTCCGTATCCTTCACCGGCGGATTTCACGGAAGCGCATTTCCGGCAGAAAGGTTCCGCGGACAGCTTGAATAAACAAAGATTTACAGCATTGGCATGGATTGCGCATCCGGCTTTCACTGTTTTTTGTCAAATGAATTTACTGAAAAAATGGATTATGTGTTAAAAAACAATTTGCATTTATATGTCCTTATGCTATTTTAAATGAATACGGCGAGGATTTAACTGGACGGCGCTGTTGCCGGCGGTTTGCGGAAAATGGCGCGAAAAAACAGGAAAGGACCTGGATTATGAAACTGACACCCGAACTCCTGAGTGCATTGCAGTGTGCGATAGAACATTACGGCAACACTTCCCAGTTTGCCAAACACCTGGGCATTGCTCACAGTACCGTTCTGTTCTGGCTGAACGGCAAAACATCCAACATCAGCGGGCATATCTGGATTTCCAAAATGCGGCGCGAGCTGCGTCCTTATATGAACGGCAGATACAATTCCGGCAACTGTGTCCGGGAAGATATTGCGCCGTTCCGTGAATCCGCTTTGAACGCGCCGGACAAACGGGTCGCGATGCTGAATTTTTCCGGCATGGCGGATTTTGACAGCACTCTGGAAGCTCCGCTTTCTTTTATCCGCAGCCGGTCTGCCCGGCAGACGCAGTTCGCCAATGCCGGCAGGGACTGCTTTTTTGCACTGGAGCTGGATGATCCCCGCAGTTGTCCGTTCCTGCCGCTGGGAACCCGGATTCTGGTTTCCGGCGGAGATTATGCCGAAAACGGCGACATCGTCATTGCAAAACTGCGCAATCCGCAGGCTCTGGTTTTCTGCCGTTATCTGCGGGATAATGACATGATCCGGCTGATCCCGCTGAACCCCGAATACCCGGCTATGGAGTGGCCGAACAGCGAAAATGCCGAGAAAGTTTTCTGGATGTATCCGGTCGCGGAAATTTCCATCGATCTGCTGAACAATAAATGGAAAGACGGCAGACTGGTCTTGCGTGAAGACCAGGAAACAGCCGATTGAACCGGATTCCGGACCGAAATCGTGCCGGGCTGCCCCCGTCCCGGAAGATTTCGCGGAATTTTGTTTACTGTCTGTAAATAAAGAAGGGGGAGTGCCTTATGATGAAAATGCAGTTCAAGATCGGCGGAATGCATTGTTCCGCCTGTGCCGCTTCCATCGAACGCAGCGTGCGTAAACTGGAAGGTGTTGAAAATGTGTATGTCAATTTTGCCGCGTCCATGCTTTCACTGGACGCTGATCCGGAAAAAGTGTCTGCGGATAAAATCGTTCAGACAGTCAAGTCGGCGGGATTCACTGCCGCAGAGATTTCCGATGAGCCTGACGCGCCGCAACCGGAGGAAAAGAATTCTGGCGAACTGTTCCGTTTCCTGACCGCCCTGATTTTTTCCGTTCTGCTGTTCTATACAGCCATGCGCGACATGCTGCATCTGCCCGGTCCGGAACTCGTACCGTGGCTGAATGGATGGCTCCAGGTGGTGTTTCTGCTGCCGGTGCTGTGGGCAGGCAGCAGATTCTACACTTCCGGGTTCCGCAGTCTGCTGCGGCTGTCTCCGAATATGGATTCTCTGGTTGCGGTCTGCACGTCCGCTGCGGCGGTATACAGTCTGTTCCTGCTGCTGGGCGGCGAATACCGGCATCTTTATTTTGATTCCGCAGGCATGATTGTAACACTGGTCATGCTGGGAAAACTGCTGGAAGCCCGTTCCCGTTCCCATGCTTCGGAGGCGATCCGCGAACTGATGAATCTCACACCCGCAACGGCTCATCTGGTGGACGCCGATGATGTGGAAACAGACGTTCCCGCTTCGTCATTGAAACCCGGCGACATTGTCCGGGTTCGTCCCGGCGAAAGAGTTCCCGCAGACGGAGTGCTGACGGAAGGGGAAACAGCCATAGATGAGTCCATGCTGACCGGTGAAAGCATTCCGGTTGTCAAGACCGGCGGCAGTCCGGTAACAGGCGGTTCGGTGAACGGAAACGGAAGTTTTCTCTGCAGGATTGAACGGACCGGGAAAGACACTGCCGTGGCGCGGATCATTGCGCTGGTCCGTGAGGCGCAGGGCAGCCGTCCGCCGGTCGCCCGGCTGGCGGATATCGTTTCGGGATTTTTTGTCTGGCTGGTGCTGGCTGTTGCCCTGACAACTTTCTGTATCTGGTTTTTTGCTGTCGGACAGACATTCAGCATGTCCTTGAGTTTTGCCTTGTCGGTACTGGTGATTGCGTGTCCCTGCGCATTGGGGCTGGCAACGCCCATTGCCCTGATTGCCGGAATCGGGCGCGGTGCATCGCTCGGCATTCTGATCAAAAACGGAACGGCGCTGGAAACGGCGTGCAAGGTCCGGGTGGTTGCTTTTGACAAAACCGGAACGGTAACGGAAGGCAGACCGGAAGTTCTGCGGGTCGAAGCATCTGCCGGGGTGGAGAAAAATGCCTTGCTCGCTTTGGCGGCGGCTGCGGAGAAAGGTTCCAATCATCCGCTGGCGGCGGCTGTCGTGCGGCGGGCGGATGAATATCAACTGACTTTGCCTGCGGTGTCTGAAATACGGGAATTTCCGGGTTTGGGGCTGTCCTGCCGGATTGACGGCAAGGAAATTCTGCTGGGCAATGAAACCTGGATGACCCGGAACGGGGTTGCCGTTTCCGCTCCGGAAGCGGGAACGCTGGTCTACGTGGCGGAGGAAAAACAGCTGCTCGGCTGTCTGCTGATTCATGACCCGGTCAAAACGTCTTCCGCGGAAGCGATCGGACATCTTCGCGGGCTGGGAATCCGCACTCTGATGCTGACGGGCGACAGTCTGTCGGCTGCGGAACAGGTTGCCGGACAGGTGAAGCTGGATGACTGCCGGGCGGGGCTGCTGCCGGCGGACAAAGCGGCGGTGATCCGGGAAATGCAGAGCCAGGGAAAAAAGGTGGCGATGGTGGGAGACGGGATCAATGATGCTCCGGCTCTGGCATGTGCGGACGTCGGCATTTCCATTTCGTCCGGAACGGATGCCGCCATGGAATCCGCCGGGATTGTCCTGATGCGTCATGACCTGCGGGCTGTACCGTCTGCCATTGCATTAAGCCGTGCCACCATGCGGATCATCCGTGAAAATCTGTTCTGGGCGTTCTGTTACAACATCATCTGCATTCCGCTGGCGGCGGGTGTTTTTTATCCGTGGCTGGGCTGGAAACTGAGTCCGGTTGCCGGAGCCTGCGCCATGGCGTTCAGTTCGGTGTCCGTAGTCCTGAATGCCTTGCGGCTGCGCCGTTTTGAACCGTGAAAATGAAAACAGGCAAACCCGGAGCTGTACCGGATTTGCCTGTTCTGCGGAATTGAGAAAAAACGGTCAGAGAACCGTGATCTTCTGAATCAGGGTATGTTTTTCACCCGGAGCCAGTTCAATTTTCCCGATGGAGCAGTTGGCTGCTTCCACACAGACCATGCCGTGATATTCTTCATCATCGAAATCCGCCATCCGTTTGGATTTTTCGATCCAGGGATTCCAAACCACAGTTGTTCCGGAATTTTTCTTTTCGACCAGAATCTTGCGTCCGGACGCCTGGTCATCAATGGTAACGGCTGCCTCGGAGTGATAAATATTATCGGTTTCCGCGCTGAATCCGAACCCGTCTTCCGCAACGAATTCCGTGTTGTTCACACGGTTTTCCGTTTCTGCTCCGCCAAGACCGTGGATGAAAGTTTTTTCGATGGCGTCGACTTTGAAATACGTATGAATCGCATCCGTCAGTGTGTAAGCGGCTGTTCCCTGGTTGACGGTGGTCAGGGCAATCGTCAGGCTGGCGCCGAAATTCACGTTCAGCATCACATCCAGACGGTGCGGCTGTTCCACAGACAGCATGAACACCAGCGTGTCGGAACCGTCGGCTTCATGAACGGCGGCGGTCATGTCCCAGAATTGAGTGCGGGCAATGCCGTGTGTCGGCTGCGGCACCGGTCCGAACCAGGGCCAGCAGAGCGGAATGCCCCCGCGGATCGCCTTGGGTTCGGCGAACGGGCTTTTCTTCGACAGCATCAGCACTTCCGATTTGCCGGTCGGGACATACGAAAGGATATGTGCGCCGTACAGCGTAACGGCTCCTTTGCAGTATTTGTTGTTGATAAACGCAGTCGGCAGCTGGGAATTTTCCCAGAATCCGAACGAAAGACTTTCCGAATGAAACTTTTCATTCAGCTGCAAGGCAGTTTCCTGTGCATCCATGTTTTTTTCTCCTTCTGAAAGTTGATTTATCAGATATTCAGTTGAGCTGATTCACATTCCGGCTGGACGTCCTGCCGTTTGACCGAAAGATAGAAATTCGCCCAGAACGTCGCTATCAGGGGACACAGCCAGATCAACCCGATTCCCAGAGTGCATACCGTTACGGCTGCGGCCGCCAGACACCAGGCGAGTCCATACAGAAACATTGCCAGCTTATGCCCGTACATGATGGCGCGGCTTTCCTTCAAGGCTTCCGACACTTTGCATTGCGGATCGTCCAGCATGATATAAAAAGTCATGGAATACCGCAGCGAGAAAATGATTCCCGGAATAATCAGCAGCAGATATCCGAGAATGATCAGAGCGCCGACCACAATGCCGCCCCAGATCATGCGCACATACTGGTTGAACGGCTCGAACAGGGCCGCGAGGCTGATCGGCTCATTCCGTGTGACCCGCAGATACAGCAGTATTTTTCCGACTGAAAGCGGAAACAGCAGAATGTCGCTGAAAATGCGGACAACAGGAATTATTTTCGCGCCAAAGCAGATCGCGGCAACGATGATTTCCGCCAATATGCACCAGCCCCATTTTCCGGATAAGTCATGCCATGCCTTTTTGCTCAAATCAGCGAAAGTGCTGCCCGGAGAGAGAATCTGTTGTTCCATAATCTGTTATTCCTTTCAAATGTTGATGATTTCATATTTTCTGGAGCCAAGTCCGATTTTTTCCGCATACGCCAGCTGTTCCGCGCCTTTGAAATGTCTGCCTTTTGCCTGAACCGCCTCCAGACACGCCGTATCAATCGCGACCGGATCGGCGGAAATGAATATGCCGATATTGTCTACACACGGACGCATCGGGCGCGGTTCGCAATCGCAGCCGGCAGTTACGTTGACTGCAAAATTCATATAGATATTGCGTTTGCCGTGATGGGATGCGTAAGCGTATTCCACTAATTTTTCGCGGAAAATCTGTTTTCCGAACAGCGCATTCCACAGACTGCTGAGGTTCAGAATGGAAACGGCATGGCGCGGGCAGATCGAGAAACAGGCGCCGCAGCCGATACATTTTTCATGGTCGATGAAGGATTTTTTCCCGATGGTGATGGCATTGCGCTGACAGCGGGTCATGCAGAGTTTGCAGCGTTTGCACAGAAAATTCCAGATTTTCGGTTTGACGCCCAGGTGCATCGCCATCTTTCCGCCTTTGGAGGCAAAGCCCATCGACAGCTGTTTGATCGCGCCGCCGAAACCCGCCAGCATATGCCCTTTGAAATGAGACAGAACCAGCGTCTGCGGACTGTCCGCCAGCAGTTTGCCCAGCGAACAGTACCGGAAATATTTCAGATTGACTTCCACATCTTCGGCTTCTTCGCCGTGCGCGCCGTCGGCAATGACTGCCGGAATCCGGGTGAATCCGTGCGCCTGCGCCAGTTTGAGATGTTTTTCCCGGTTGAAACGTTCCCCGCCGTACAGAACACTGGTTTCGGCAAAAAAACTTTCCACCCCGTGCTTTTCCAGCAGGTCAATAATTGCATCATACGTGTGCGGAACTAAATACGTGCGGTTGCCGCGTTCCCCGAAATGCACTTTCAGCGGGATCTTTTTTTCCAGCTGAACATTTTCCCGTTCGAGGTAGGCGGACAGCAGTTCGCCCGCGGTCCGGCAGATTTCATCCGCCGGGGCTTTGGCGCTGACCGGTTTGAAATATACTTTTGACGACATAAAGATGAGAACTCCTGTTTACAGTTTTATTCGCCGGCGGAAAAGCCGGCTGCGTATGTCTGCCCGACCGGAACGCATGATTCATCCGACGGCAGCAGTTCATGAGTGAAAACCTGAAATCCGCCGGCTGCCAGTTTCTGTTCCGTTTCGGCAAGCAGAACCGGATCCTGAAACAGCGAGCCGGACAGCACAATTTCCCGCAGTCCGGTATTTTCGCGCGCAAACTCCGCCATATCCAGCAGACTGTCCGCCAGCGCCCGGTAAAATGCTTCGGCATACAGCACCTTGTCTTCCTCCGAAACGTATTTCAGTTCCGCGAGCCGGCAGAACGTTTCCGACCAGTCAATCAGCCGGAAGCCGTTTTCGTCAGAACTGCGGAACTGGAACCGGGAAGAGATTTGTTCCGGAATTGCGGAACCGGGTTCAAAACGCTGTGCGTATTTGCGCAGAAGCAGCAGACAGCGGTCCGGATAAGTGCAGAAATCCGGCGCAATCCCGATTCCCGCGCAAATGGTATTGATCAGCCGCAGCGCGGAATGAGTCAGTTCCGCCGGCTGGACATACTGTTTTTTCCAAAGTTCATATTCGTTGTAATCGACCCCCAGACGAGCCAGCAGTTCCGGGGACGGCTCAATACTGCGGGCGATAAGCTGTTCGATGAAAAGACGTGCCGGGCGGCGGTTTTCCGCACTGCCGGGCTGAAACGCCGCAATCCGGCTGAAACCGTCCAGCCGCGCATCCAGACATTCCGACCCCCATTCCGTTCCGTCCGGTCCGGGCGAACCGTTGTTCAGGACCAGCGCCAGAGCGCGTTTCAGCCGGTGTTCCGCCATGCACGCCAGCGCGTGGGCGTGGTGTGTCTGAATCGTAACTAACGGCAGACCATGCAGATCTGCAAAATCGGCGCAGGCACGCGCACTGAAACTGTCCCGGTTCATATCACATGCCATGACGTCCGGAACACAGTCGAACAGATACGTGAAACGTTCGAACATTTCGCGCAGAATTCCGGTTTCAGCATCGCCATCCAGAGTGCCGACAGCCTGCGAGGGGATGATCTGTCCGGTCATTCCGATGGCAACCGCCGCCTGAGAATCACAGCCGAACGCACCGACAATTTTCGGGAACGGTTTTTCGGTCGCAATTCCCTGCGGCACATAGCCGCGCGCCCGGCGCAGAAAGATCGTTTTCCCTTTATACACCTGACAGATCGACGGCGGGCAGGGGTGAGACGTCTTCAAGTCGTGGCAGAGAAACTTGTCGGTGAAAGCCATGAGACGGTTGAAAATTTCATCAATATCCAGACATTCCGCTTTTCCCGGCCGGTTGTCGCCGCAGGTAACCAGCATATCAAACGGGGGAACAGATATTTCGGTCCGGTGTTCAAAAATCAGCTTTTCGGGCAGGGACGGCGGCAGACCGACTGCCAGTGTGTCGGTATCCGGCGAAATGGCTTCCGCCAGAGGCGGCACCGCTTCGGGATTTTTCTTTTTCCTCAGAATCAGAACCGGCGCCGCCGGGGAAGTGAGGAGTTCGGCTTCTTTTTCCGAACATTCACAATATTTGCGGATGGTTTCCAGATCGCGTGCCATCAGACAGAGCGGACGATCCGGCAGTTTCCGTTTCCGGCGCAGACGCAGAATCGTATCCTGATTGAAGGCATCGGCAAAGAGCTGGAACCCGCCGTAAAGAGCCTGAACAGCAACGATTTCCCCGTTTTTCAACGCTTCCCGTGCCAGACACAGCGGATTGGCGTCCGAGACCAGATCGCCGTACATATCCAGCAGGAAAAACTGCGGACCGCAATGCGGACATGCCAGGGTTTCCGAATGGCAGTGATGCAGATCGTCCGTATTTTCCTTTTCTGCTTTGCAGCCAGCGCACATCGGGAACGCAGTCAAGGACGTGTTCCGGCGGATGAACGGACTGCGCAGAGCGTAAGAATACTGCGGACCGCATTCCGCACAGCTGAAAAACGGATAACAGTAACGCCGGGAAGAAGAATCCAGTGCTTCCCGGACACAGTCAGGGCAGGGGACGCGGTCCGCCCGGATTTCCGGGATTTCCTTCACCTCGTCCAGCAGACGGAAAAACGGCTGGCATTTGTCGTCCGGCACATTGGTTTCGCGTTTGATGACGCAGACGGAGTTGAGCCGGAATGCACCCGGCGCTGTCGCCGGCAGACTGCGGATAAAGCTGCTGATCTGTTCATCGGTTCCTTCCAGACGCAGAAAAATGCCCTTGTCCGAATTGGCGGTCCAGCCGGTCAGCCCGGCTTCCGAGACAATTTTCCAGAAGAAAGGCCGGACGCCTCCCGTCTGAACAGCTCCCCGCAATTCGAATGTGACACAGTTCTTCATAATTCTCCGCGAATGTTTTTCCGGTATGCCGCCAGAGCATCCGGGAAGGGACGCAGGGTCCGTTCCAGTATGCCGAAGCAGAACGCAATGGCAGTTCCGTAATTGGTGAACGGCACGCCCTGCTGTCCGCACCGGTACATCCGGTACAGAACTTCCCGTCGGTTGAACATGCAGGCTCCGCAATGTATGACCAGATCAATTCCGGAAAGTTCGGCGGGAAAGTCGTGTCCCTGCACAAATTTGAATTTCAGATCCGGCAAACTGCGCGACCGCAGCCATTTCGGAATCTTGACCCTTCCGATGTCTTCCCCGACCGGTGGGTGCGCACAGGCTTCCGCAATCATGACGGTTGAATCATTGGTCAGCCGGGAAATGGCTGCCGCACCTGCGGCACAAACGGCAAGATCCCCTTTCATCCGCGCCATGAGAATGGAAAAGGAGGTCAGCGGAATGGAATCGGGAATCATTCTGGAAACCGTGCCGAACGCCTGGGAATCGGTAACTGCCAACACCGGCGGTTCCTTGAGATTGCTCAATGCTGTTTCCACGGCGTTTTCCTTGACCGTAATGCAATAGGCGTCGTGATCGAGAGTGCTGCGGATCGCCTGCACCTGCGGCAGAATCATGCGTCCGCGCGGTGCTTCCTGATCAATCGGGGTAATCAGCAGCACGGGTTTTCCCGGCGCGGCAACCCCGTCCATCATTCCCTGTGCATTGAGAAAATCCTCCGGTGCTTTCCGCAGAATTTTTTCGCGCAGAGTATCCAGTCCGGTTCCGTTGACCGCGGAAATGCAGACAAAGTCCGTTTTTTCCGCTGTCAGCTTATCCAGCAGTGCAGACGGCGGAGCGGAACAGTCGGATTTATTGAAAACCACAATCAAGGGGATGTTGTTTTTCCGGAAATGTTCCAGCAGTTCTTCCTCGAAAGAGGTCCAGCCGGAATCCGTTACCAGCAAAGCCAGATCCGTTCGTTCGAATATTCTGCGGCTTTTTTCTGTCCGGAGAGCTCCCAGTTCGCCCGCATCGTCATCCAGTCCGGCGGTGTCTATCAGCAGAACCGGACCGAGCGGCAGCATTTCCATGGGTTTCTCAACGGGATCAGCAGTCGTACCGGGCTGGTCGGAGACAATGGAGACAGACTGTCCGGCGAGCGCGTTGAGCAAAGATGATTTGCCCGCGTTCCTTCTGCCGAAAATGCCGATCTGGAGTCTGAGTCCTTTGGGCGTATTTTGCATAAGAGCCTGACCTCCTGCCGTGTCTCCGGTCAATGACCGTCGCCGCACCGGCACTGTTTTTTTATTTTCGAATGCGGTAACTTACAGCCGATTTGACGGTTTTTCCAGTTTTTTTTCAGTGTTTTGCTTGAAATTTTCAGCAAGAAAGGGCATGTTGTCGGAAAACAGGAGAATATCGAATGGATTTGCGAGGAAAAAAAGTGCTGGTAACCGGCGGCGGCCGGCGGGTCGGGCGTGAGCTGGTGAAGACTTTTGCCGCGAAGGGCGCACGGGTGGTCATTCACTGCAACCGTTCTGCGGAGGATGCCCGCGGACTGCTGGCGGAAATCGGCGGAACGGACGCCGGTCATGAACTGTTTCGATGTGACCTGACGGATCTTGCCCGTCTGGAACAGATTGCTCCGCAGTATCTCACCGGCTGTTCGCTGCTCATCAACAACGCTTCGGTTTTTCTGCGCCGGAAACTGACGGAAGAAGACCTGGCTTCTCGGCAGATGCAGATGACGGTCAATTACACCGCCCCGGTTCTACTGATGCAGCTGTTTGCTCAATACGGAGAACGTCCCGGTGCAGTCATCAATTTTCTGGATCAGGCGATCTGCCGCCCGGATGAAAATTCGTTCAGCTACGGCATATCCAAGAAAGCACTGGCAGATGCCACCCGAACCGCGGCTTTGCAGCTGGCTCCGGAAATACGCGTCAACGGCATTGCGCCCGGTCCGGTTCTGCCGCCGCCGGAGATGCCGCATTCACGCATGGAAAAGACCTTGCGCAGTGTGCCGCTGCAGCGTCCTGTGAACTTGAAGGATCTCTGTTCCGGAGCGGTGTTCCTGGCGGAAAATGAATCGGTTACCGGAACTGTCCTCTTTATCGACTGCGGACAGAGTCTGTGTCAGAATCCGCGCTGCTGAATCTGTTCATTCCTGCGGCGCGTCCAGACATTGCCGGAATGCCGTTCCGAAACAGGATGATTGGGAGAGCAGGGCAAGCGCCTGATCCCGTTTCCCGTGTTTCAGCAGACTGACCCCCAGACAGATATTCTTGGTTTCGGGGGTGCGTCCTGCCAGCTGAGCCAGCAGTTCATCCTGCGGCAGTTCTGTCAGTTCCAGCGGAATGAGTTTCATGGTTTTCTGATTTCTGCCGTAAACCGTTCCCTTGACCGTTCCGATAATCCGGACTGGCAGTTTTTCCTGATTTTCCGTCAGCCGCAGCTGAACGGTTTCTCCGCATCTTTTTTCCCAGCTGTTCCGGAAATCCGGTTTGAGCGTGGAAAGTTCATACAGCAGATTGTCCGCTTCCGGGTATAAGGTTCTGCCATGTTTCCCACGGTACAGCTGCAAAGCCTGCTGCCAGTCGCCATTCAGAATAAGCGCAGCCGTTTCCACACATAATTCACTGCGCAGATGATATTGTGTCAGCTGGAATCCCCGGATCAGTTCCGCCCGTTCTGCACTTGTTTCTTTTTTATACGGACCGTTGTATTGACTGTATATACCGATGACTTTGTCGAAATCGCAGTCGGCGGCATATCCTGCGGTCTGTCTTGCCAGCTTTCTCAGTACTTCCGCAACCGTCAGTTCCGGTGATTGCACAGGCTGTTTTTTCGGAAGAAACAGAATAAATCCGCAGAGCAGAATAAGTATGAATCCGATGCCGGCTGCCGAAATCCGCAGAAGCTGTTTCCGGTGGAAGCGGAACGGTTTTTCTGCAGGTTGAGCGGTCTGCTGTAAAGTCTGTTTCATGGTAGAGGGCAGGATCCGGTTTTTCAGACACGCTTCCAGATCCAATGCGAGTTCTGTGATGTTTGCATAACGTTCGTCGCGTTTTTTCTTCAGACAGCGGAGAATGACGGATTCCATGCCCGGACGCAATCCGGGGTTCAGACGGCGGGGCGGGACCGGTTCGGTTAGAGCGTGCATTCTGCGCAGTTCGTCCGGATTGTCGGATTCGAACGGCAGTCTGCCGGTGCAGAGCTGATAAAGGGTAACCCCGATGGAATAAATATCGGCGCGGGAATCGCAGTTCCCCGCATCGGCTGCCTGTTCCGGCGACATGTATTGCGGCGTGCCGAGTGATGTGAGGTCCGCGGTAACGCTCTGGCTGCCGATCCGGCTGTCCCCGATGATTTTGGAGAGTCCCAGATCCAGCAGCTTGACTTCCCCGTCCCGGTCGAACATGATGTTTTCCGGCTTGATGTCCCGGTGAACGATGCCGAGTTTTTCCGCTTCCACAAGACCGGAACAGATTTCCAGCAGAATCAGTGCGGCATGATCCTGATCCAGTTTGCCTTCCTGTTCCAGCAGATCCTGCGCGCTGCCGCCGGGAATGTATTCCATGACCAGATACACATTGCCCTGGTCATAACCGCAGTCGTAAATCCGGACGATGTTCGGGTGATTGATCCGGGCGCAGATCCGTGCCGCCTGCATGAACCGGCTGCAGGATGCCTGATCGGTCATATATTCCATGCGGAGCATTTTGATGGCGACGGGCAATCCCAGGGCGGGATGTGTTCCCAGATAAACTTTGCCCATGCCGCCGAATCCGATCAGCCCGGTAACGGGATAAGATCCGATCCGTTCCGGCAGCCGGCGGTCGATTTCCGTATATTCCTCTACCATGGTCTGCCGGTTGATTTCAAAAGTGAAACCGCAGACGCATTCCGCATTGGAACCGGCGTCCACATGTTCCAGTTCCGTGATTTTCCGGCAGTTCGGACATTGAATCTTCATAGTCGGCTGATCCTGTTTCCTTATTTCTGTTAAATATAAACCATCGTCACCGGAAAGTCAAGCGGGAAAACGGTTCAGGAAAGATTCAGTACGCCGGATTCAAACGTATTTTCTGTTTTTTTCAGAAAAAGAGCTTGCATTTTGCAAAAACCGAGGTAAATTATATTCCCGTAATCAAGCCAATGTAGCACAGCGGTAGTGCAGCTCATTCGTAATGAGCAGGTCATCGGTTCAAATCCGATCATTGGCTCCATTTTTTTATGTGAAATTTTCCTTTTTGCTATGATGCTTTACCGCAATAACGAAAATCTGCACCCTATTTCAGATTAGGAAAATATAGGGCGGTTTGATGCTTTTTACCGGATTTTTCCGATTGAAGCCTTGAAACATTCTGTATTATGAATATAATTACAGACAGAGACAGGCAAAGGAATTGAGCATGACAGGAAAAGCGGAAAAAATAGCCGGAGAATTGCGGGGACGCATTGCCGGAATGAAACCGGGAGATAAACTGCCGTCCGAGGCGGAAGTCGCCCGCCGGTTCGGGGTCGCCCGGATGACTGCCGCACGCGCGCTGGATCTGCTGGTCAGCTGGTCTCTGGCGGAACGCATTCCCGGACGCGGCACTTTTGTCAGCCGTCAGTCCCGGAAAGTCATCCGGATCGCCGGCGGCAATTCGACATATACGCAGGTCATGCTTTCACTGCTTTCCGAACGTTATCCCTTTTTCGATTTTCAGGAAGGAGATGTGGCAAACGCCGACCTGATCAAAACGATTACCTGTTTTTCGCTTCCGTACGAATCGCTACTGGTGCCGCTGCCGGATGAGATGCTTGACCGGATTCGCCGTGCCGACCGGCTGTTCCCGTTTGTTTTTGAACTGCATCGGCAGAACGAACAGATTTACAGCCTGCCTTCTTTTTTCGCACCGGTGGTCATTGCCTGGAACCGCGATCTGATGCGCCGGATTGATCCCGCATTTGAACCGCTCACTCTGACTCCGGAACGTTTCCCGGTTCTCTGCCGTATGGCACAGGAAAAGGGCTTTCACGGATTCTCGGGAGATTTTACGCGTCTGCTGGTCAGCAATGCCCTGACCTGCGCCGCGGCTGTCTGCAATGATGAAGCCTTTATAGAGCGCGCGCTGGAACTGATTTTTTCCTGGTTCGAGTATTTCGACAGCGAAGCCGTTTTCAGCAAAGGAGATACGCTGTTTTCCTTTGTTCCCCGAAATCGTCTGGAAAAATATATGCGCACCGGAATCAATTTTGACCTTGCGCCGTTTCCCGCATTTTTCGGGCAACGCATTCCGCCCATTATTTCGGAAGGACTGGCGGTCAGCCGCAAAGCAGCAGAACGGGCGCAGTTGTTTGAGATCTGCGAGTATACCTTGTCTGCGGAATATCAGCGGAAGCAGACCGGCATTTTTTCCGGATTGTCTCCGGACCGGGCGGAAACAGCTTCCCTGATGCAGGTCTGTTCTTTCCGGGATGATTTTTATTTTGTCGGATTGGACCGCATTCTGAATCAGAGACAGTTTTTTTCAGCGGATTTCTGCCGGGAGGAAATAAGACTGCTGTCTCTGATGCAGCTGGGCAGAATTTCTCCGGATGAATGCCGGCGCCGGATTTTGGAAGAATACCGCAGCTCCATACGCGAAGCCGATGACAACCGTCAACTGATGAACAACTTACATAAACTGTCCCAGAAGCAGTAAGGCATGTTCAAATATGAGATATGAAATATGAAATAGAAACAGGAGCTGAGGACATGGAACATTAAACCAGGAGAAAGGGAAAAACATGAGATCAAGGAGAATTTCAAAGTTTGCAAAAGGATTAGAAAGGAGAACCAGACCATGAACAACCGGAAAACATTGCCATCCATTTCATATTTGAAGCGTAAATCGTTCCGATTTACGCTTATAGAACTCCTCGTGGTGATTGCGATCATAGCGATTCTGGCGGGAATGCTGCTGCCGGCATTGAATGCTGCACGGGAAAAAGCACGGACGGCGTACTGCATCAACAATCAGAAACAGCTTGGTCTCGGATTCCACAGCTACGTCAATGACAACAAGGAATATTTTCCAAATTATTACAATGCCAGAAACGGGATCAACGGAAGCGGAAAATGTTGGACCAATTACCTGATTCTGGATGGTTATGTCAATGTCAATGTTTTTGCATGTCCTACCCTGCAGGATCCTCTGCAGAACAGAATGCTTCGCGGAAATAACGGCAATCCGCCGTTTACGGAACTCTCCGGCAATCCGAAAGAAGTGTTGCCGGCTTATCAGGGAAATGCTTTATGGCGAACCGGTTACGGATACAATTATCAGAGCGTGGGCTCACTGATGACTCTTGCCAAAAGAAATGGTCTGCCGACCGGGACGGGGATTACTGATGTCGGATGCATGAAACAGACACAGTTCCGGTTCCCCTCCCGCGTTACTGTGACAGTCGATACCCGCAGAGCGTCTGCGAATGAAGGTGTCTGGCGGGTTCAAATGAATTACGTAGACCATACATCGGTCGGCATTCCGGATCCACGGCACAGCGGAGCCGGCAATTTCCTGCAAGGCGACGGACATGTGGCGCAGGCTCGTTTCCGGATTATTCCGTCTCCGACCAATTCACTCACGAAACAGATCAATGCCCAGCTGCCGGATTTTGAACACGGGCAATGCTATTAACCCGGAAAGGAAGTCCAATGAAAACAAAATTGATTGCGTTGTTGTCGGCTGCCGGTACAGTGCTGTGTGCACAGCCGACAATCTGGATGATGGGAGATTCCACGATGGCAAGTTATCCGGAGAGACTCGCTCCTCTGACCGGCTGGGGACAGGTGTTGAATCAATACTGCAAGCCCGGCGTGAAAGTGGAGAACCGGGCGGTTTCCGGCTGGAGCACGTTGTCTTTTCTGCAGAAAGCGGCAAACGGCAAAAGTCGGTTCGACAGTTTTGCGGATCAGCTCAAACCCGGAGATTATCTGATTATTCAGTTCGGACACAATGACCAGAAAAAATATTCCCCGAAGGTGTATGTTTCCCCGGAACAGTACCGGAAAAATCTGATGTATTTTGCCGGTGAAGCGAAAAAACGCGGAGCCGTTCCGGTGTTTGTTACTTCGGTCTGCCGCCGTCAGTTCAAAGACGGCAAGGCGGTCAGCACGCTGGCGGAATATCCGGATCTCACCCGCGAATTGGCAAAAGAAAATCAGATTGCGCTGGTGGATCTGAATGCGGTTACGCAGGCGGAGTACACCCGGCTGGGACCGGAAAAAAGCAAAGAACTGTTCAATTATGTCAGAGCCGGTGTTTCTCCGCATTGGGATAAAGTGATTGAAAAGGAAAAAGCCGGCAGCAGGACGCCCGGTCTGCATGTGGATGATACACATTTCCGGCGGGAAGGGGCTGTAAAAGTCGCCGGCTGGTTTGTAGATGCCGCCAAAAAACAGAAACTGTCGATTATGGAGTGTTTTCAATGAAAAAAAGTTTATTGTTTCTTCTTCTGTTGTCCGTGTGCTGCGGACTTGCCGCCGGAACGCCGCTGGTGAAAGTGGATTTTGACGGACGCGCCGAAAAAATCGGTTTCCGCGATTTCAAGGCGTCGAACGGTTTGAAATCCGAATTGGCGGCATGGAATAAAACGGACGGTCAGGTACAGGACACGTATCTTATCAACGGGGGCAAAGCCGTCGGGGAAAATTGGGAAAACTTTGAGATTTCATTTGTTCCGACGAAAAGCGGCCATATTATCATGAGTCTGCGGGGCGCACTCAACCGCGACCGCAATGTATTCACTTACACGGCATACCGGAATTTCAATGCAACGGGGACGCTGATTTACCAGGGCAATTTTGCCCTTGCAGATCATCGCGGTATTCCGCAGAGCTGGGGCGCAGTTCCGGGAGTGTGGTGCAAATCACCGGACGGGAATTATGTCTGCGGCACTCATGACCGCGGCGTGACCAAACGTCTGGAAGTAACCGCCGGACAGCCGGTAACAATCCGTTTTCAGGCGAAAAAAGGACCGGAAGCTGCCGATAAAGGCGTACCGTTTAAGACCGCGGCGGTTTCTCCGGTGAAAACTGTACCGAAAAGCAAATCCGTTTCCGCCGGAACGCCGCTGGTGAAAGTGGATTTTGACGGACGCGCCGAAAAAATCGGTTTCCGCGATTTCAAGGCGTCGAACGGTTTGAAATCCGAATTGGCGGCATGGAATAAAACGGACGGTCAGGTACAGGACACGTATCTTATCAACGGGGGCAAAGCCGTCGGGGAAAATTGGGAAAACTTTGAGATTTCATTTGTTCCGACGAAAAGCGGCCATATTATCATGAGTCTGCGGGGCGCACTCAACCGCGACCGCAATGTATTCACTTACACGGCATACCGGAATTTCAATGCAACGGGGACGCTGATTTACCAGGGCAATTTTGCCCTTGCAGATCATCGCGGTATTCCGCAGAGCTGGGGCGCAGTTCCGGGAGTGTGGTGCAAATCACCGGACGGGAATTATGTCTGCGGCACTCATGACCGCGGCGTGACCAAACGTCTGGAAGTAACCGCGGGACAGCCGGTAACGATCCGTTTTCAGGCGAAAAAAGGACCGGAGGTTGCCGATAAAGGCGTACCGTTTCCAGTTGCTTCCGTGAAAAAAAATTCCGGAGTCCGGCAGGCGTCCATGGGGAAACCGGCAAATTATTATTGGCATTACGCCGATCAGGTCGCCCTGCTGCCGTTATCGGACAAAGGAATTTCCGGCGACAGCGTGGTACTGCGTGATCCGGCGCGTCTTCCGAAACGTCCGTGTCCGGAGCCGGTTTTCAGCAATACCGGGAAACTGGACAAGCCCGGCAGTCTGACGAAAAAAACGGTGGCGGTGGAACTGCTGGAAGAATCCGGCACGGCACGGAATGCGGCGGTGCGTTTCGGATTTCCGCTGCCGCGCGGCGGCGTATTTTCTCCGGAACATCTGCGCGTGACAGACCCGTCCGGAAAAGAAGTTCCGGCACAGTTCAGCGTTACGGGGTTCTGGCCGGATCAGTCCTTGAAATGGGTTCTGATTCAGTTCACCGCTCCGCTGAAAGCAAATGAAAAAGCGGTTTACCTGGTGGAAGCCGGAAATCAGGTGCGGCACACCATGACGGCGTCTCCGCTGAAATGGATGAAGAAAGATGCGGATTACGTCATCGAAACCGGCAGACTGTCGGCGGTTGTCAGATCGGATTTGAGTATAACCGCAGCCGGGCAGGGCGTGCTGAAACCGCTTCAGCAGAAAGATGAAAACGGCAAAGTTTTTCAGAATATTCCGGTCAAGACAGAAGTTGAAGAAAACGGCCCGGAAACCTTTGTGCTGAAAGCGGAAGGAAAGCTCGGACCGCAGCACAGTACGGTAACGCGTCTGCGTTTTCACCGGGATTCCGGCGCGGTCGGGTATGAAGTTACACTGATCAACACCAATATGAAACAGGAATTTTCCGATCTGACCAGTCTGGAATTGCCGTTTGTTCCGGCGGACGGAGTGGTGTCGGCGGAAATGAACGGACAGAAAGGGACGCACTGGTTTCAGTCGGATGAACGGACTCTGAACGGCAAAACCGGCACCATGGGAACGCTGGCGGTCCGTACCGGAAACGGAAACTTCAACGTCACGATCCGGGATGCGGCGTTTCGCTGGCCCAAAGGGATGAAAGCGGAAAAATCACAGATCACGCTGGAACTGCTGCCGGAACAGCCTTCTGCGGAATTCGGAAAAAATCTGCCGCATTATCTGAAATTTCCGTTTGTGGAAGGAAAATACCGTTCCAAATGGGGAATGGCATTTACGGAAAAACTGCGTTTCGATTTCAGTTCAGCCCCTGCCGCCGCGAATGCGGAAACCAATCTGCCGGTTGTAGCGGTTGTCGACAGAGACTGGTATTTCCAGACCAAAACAGTGGAAGGCGTTTCCGCGGGAAGCGACCATTCCTTCGACCAGTATGACCGGAAAATGGCTCAGGCGGTGGACGAACACTGGAAAATCAAACAGCTTCAGCGCGAGTTCGGTTATTTCAATTACGGCGACTGGTATGGCGAACGCGGTCATAACTGGGGCAACAATGAATACGACATGGCGTACGGACTGTTCATTCATTTTGCCCGCACCGGAAACCGCAGGGCGGCGCGTCTGGCGTCCGCCGCCGCACAGCATCAGGCGGATGTGGATATCGTCCATGCGTACCCTGATCCGTATTTTGTCGGGGGCAATGCCGAACATGCCATCGGGCATACCGGAACCAGTTATCAGCGGGTCAGAAACTTTACCTGGACCTACCGTTACGATCAGGCGTATTCCGCAGAAAACGGACATACCTGGTCCCGCGGCATGGTCAAGGAATGGCAGTTCAACGGCAATGCGGGAGTGTTCAAATCCGCACTGCTGATGGGCGAACAGATTGTCAATTACATGGCGCCGAATTTCAATTATCTCGGAACGCATGAACGCTCCGCCGGCTGGAGTCTGACCGCCATCATGGGCATTTACGATGCCGTTTGCGACCCGGTTTATCTGGAAGCCGCCCGGCGCATCGCCTCCGTGCCGCTGCGGGAACAGAATTTCCGGAAAGGCGGAGCCTGGCCGCACCGTCTGCCCGCTGACCATGCCGGCGGTCATGCCGACACTTTCGGTAATGTGCCGTTCCTGATGGGGACTCTGTTGGAAGGTCTTTCGCATTATCACCGGGTAACGCAGGATCCCGCGGCGGCGAAGTCGATCGTATCCGGGGTGAAATGGCTGGTGTCCGCGTGGAATGACAAAGCCTGCGCCTGGCCGTACGGCGCATCCTGGGACGGCAAGGCGTACAACGACGCTGCGCCCGGTCTGAATCTGCTGATTGCTCCGGGGGTGATTTATGCCGCAAATCTGAGCGGGGACAGACGGATGTTTGAAATTGCTTCCAAGATCATGAATTTTACCGTGTTTCAGGGAATGGACGCCGCCGGAAAAGCCATTTCCATGGATATGGCAAACGTGGCGGGACTGCTGGACGGACTTTCCCTCTGGAATGCCGCGCATCCGGACAGCCCGTATTCCTATAATGTCAATCAGTTCGTGCAGAGTCTTTTCCGGACAGATACCATGGATTTCCGTCTGCGCGGCCCAGCCGTGAAAAATTTTATCATTCAGGTCAAGTCAGACAATCCGGAAATGACGCTGACCCGCACCCGGTGCGGAGCCCGTCCGAAAGCGGCTCCGGTCTGGAATCTGAAATTCCGGAATGCTTCCGGAGAAGTCCTGGCGGAAGATTCAGCGGTTATTGAAAAGAATTACCGGAAAACATTCCGGCTGAATGCCCGCCGCGGTGAACGGATTCAGCTGACCGTCAATGATGACATGACGGCATTCTGGTCCATTGCCCCCACTGCTTCGTTTGATGCATTCGCGGAAGTCGGCAAAGATTCCAATATCAGTGTCTTCGGCACACGCAGCTTTTATTTCACGGTTCCGGCTGGGACGGAGTCCTTCACCTTTACGGTATGCGGAGTTCACACCGGACCGTTCAGCGGCAGCATTCTGGATGAAAACGGCGTGATCCGGGCGAAGGCGGACGGACAGGTTTCCACGGTGGCGCGGTTCCCCTGGCTTTCCGGCTGGCAGAACGCCCCCAGCCCGGTTCAGAAAATCAGCGTGACTTGCGGCAAATCCGCCAAACCGCGTCTATGGCGGCTGATCGTCATTGCCAGAAGAGATATTTCATTCCATTTTGACGGCATTCCGTCCATGGTCAGCATTACGCCTGCATTGCTGACGGACTGATGCGGCGGAGGACAGAAAAGACAACATGAAATTCTGCATTACAGGCTGGCGCGGACATACCGGCTATATTGTTCCTGGATTGAAAAATCTGCCGTATTTTGAACTGGCGGGAGTTGCATCCGGGGAAGACGGCTGCGACGGCGCTTATATTCTGGAATATCTCAGAACCAACGGCATAACCGCCTGTCCGAAAGTTTATTCTGACTGGATGGCGATGCTGGATGAAGCCCGGCCGGATGTCATTTCGGCGGACGGCCCTTATCATCTTCATGGCATAGAATGTCTGGAAGCGGCGAAACGCGGCATCCATGTGTTCTGCGAAAAGCCGATCAGTCTGAGACGGGATGAGCTGGCGGAAATCGAACGGGTCTGTGCGGAAACCGGAACGGTGATTGTATCCATGGTCGGGCTCCGGTATGACGCTGCGTTCCGGACTGCCCATAGACTGGTTCGGGAGGGCGCTGTCGGAAAAATCAAAATGATCCATGCGCAGAAATCCTACTGTCTGGGAACCCGTCCCGATTTCTATAAAAAACGCGAACTCTACGGCGGAACGATCCCATGGGTCGGCAGTCATGCCATTGACTGGATTCTCTGGTTTGCCGGCAGTCCGTTCGAGTCCGTAACGGCATATCATGACAGTACTGACAACTTCGGAAACGGAACTATGGAAATTGCGGGAAAATGTCTGTTCCGCCTGAAAAACGGTGTAATCGCCAGTGCGGACATCGATTTTCTGCGTCCGGCGGCGGCTCCCACGCATGGAGATGACCGGATTCGGATCGCTGGAACGGAAGGGGTCATTGAAGTCATGAACGGAAAAATTCATCTCATCAATGCGTCCGGCGACCGTTTTGTGCCGCCGGAAAATCCGCCGCAGTCTCTGTTCGAGGATTTCATCGGCGGGCTGCGCGGCGGTAATCCGCTGCCAATGACAACAGCCGACACGATTGCGCTTACGCGAGCCTGTCTGCTGGCGCGGGAATCCGCAGACTTGGGTAAAACTCTTTTCTTTTAAAGGCATCTCTATTTAGTGTCTGCTCAATAAGGCATGATTTTTACGGTGGATGCAGAGATTCTGCGGAA
>ERZ1034992.378-NODE-378-length-26270-cov-263.504406_pt1 | contig 26270 bp, 19 predicted proteins | sample MGYA00520695_ERZ1034992 | MGnify/ENA primary metagenome ERZ1034992 (study PRJEB33766, sample SAMN09781778) | gut metagenome | biome: gut microbiome | host: Homo sapiens | place: Madagascar | study: EMG produced TPA metagenomics assembly of the PRJNA485056 data...
ATGGTATCTAAGGTAAGAGATTTACCAAAACGACGTGGACGGGAGATAAAAACTCGCTTTAGTTTGACGAGCTTTGGAATATATTCAGTCTTATCAACATAGATAAAGTTCTCTAAAGTAAAATCTATAAATGAGCCTGTTGAGCTGATATCTTTCATTATTATTCTCCGACCAATCTATGATCGATTATACAGATAAAACCGTCAAAATAATCCTGAAAATGATTTTTAACAGGCTAAATCTCCACTTGAATAAGCCTAAAGTTTTTTTACTCTCTAATATAAGTTACTAACAGCTCTTGACCTAATAACGTCTAGTAAGATGCTTGTAAAGATAGTGAGCTAATGGCTTAGCACTTGTCTTGGTAATAGCAAAACCAGACTTTTGAGCAGTTCTTAATGCTTTGATATTATCAAAGGCAGCTAGTGTTGAAATACCATCTAAGTAGCCTTCGTCATAGCATTTTGAAGAGTACTGTCTTAGCTTTACACCAATGCCTTTATCCTGGTACTTGTATTCAACACCGACATAGAGTTCATGTATGACTTTTTGATTTGCTTCTACAGGCTGGAAAAAGAAAAGATCATAAGCTATTACTTTGTCATTATTATCGACAACAATGCTTATAAGCTCTTTTGCTCTAAAGCGGTATAACCAAACTAACCATGGATAGAGAGGTTGTCTGAAAAGTTCTAAATGCAAGTTTTCAATCTGCTTTAGATACTTAGCTTCACCTCGTTTGAAGGTAAGAGTAACCCCCTCTCCTACCTCTACCTGTTCTGTAAGATCACGGCGAATTTTGTAAGCTCTTTTCATGTTAAATCTGATGTTTTTCATATGTACTGCTTTTTCAGCTAATTCATGAAGAAATTGCATATTTATCTCCTAAAAATTCGCACTGTTCTAGAGCAAAAAGAACATTTTAGTAATCTCTTGCATTATTCAATGCTTGTTATTAAATTATAGTTATTAACTGAATATTTACAAATAAGCTAGCAGATTAACGCTAGTAAAATATAGTTTGAGGAAAATATGAATTTTGTAAAAAGCGCCATTTTAAGTGTTGCAGTTCTATCAGTTGCAAACTCTTTTGCTGATGACAATGTACTAAGAGTAGCAACCGAGCCTTCATTTGCTCCATTTGAATTTATGGATCAGAAAACTTCAGAACTAATTGGTTTCGATGTTGATATCATCAACGCAGTAGCTGAAGTTGAAGGCTATAAGACCAACATTTCAAGTATGCCTTTTGATGGTCAGATCCCTGCTGTTGTAACTAACCAGATTGATGTTGCAATCTCAGGCTTTACTATTACTGATGAGCGCAAAAAGATTGTTAACTTCTCAGAGCCATACTACGATGCAGGTTTAGGTGCTTTAGTTCGAATTGAAAAGAAAGATGAAATTAAGAAATTAGCAGACTTAAAAGGAAGAAGCATCTGCGCTCAAATTGGTACTTCTGGTGCGATGTTTGCTCAAAAGATTGAAGGCGCTAACGTAACACAGTTTAATACAGCATCAGAAGCTTTCATGGAGCTTAACAAAGGTTCATGTGATGCAACTGTAAACGACAAGCCTGTATTAGAGTACTACTTAGCTACCTCAAAAAATGACAAACTCTTTATGATCAATGATAAGTTCACTCAGGAGCAGTACGGTATCGTTACCTCAAAGAACAATAAAGAGTTATCAGATAAGATTGAAGATGGCTTGAAGAAGATCAAAGCTAACGGTACTTATGACAAGATCTACGAGAAGTGGTTTGGTAAAAGAGAAGAAACAAAATAATCTCTAGTTCTTTAAAAACCGTATTAAAAGGTCAGCTTGCGCTGACCTTTTTAGTCTTAAAGGAGAGAAAAGGCTAAGCCTTTTCAAAGAAACTGCGCATCTGAGCTATTGGCTCTTTACCGCGAGACTCTAAAAAGTCTAAGACCTTTAAAGGAGAGGTATTAATAATCTGATCTTCGCCTATATTTGCATCCTTTAAAATTTCCATCACACTCTCAAAATTACCTAAATAATAGCTAATATGAGAATCAGTACCTAAAGATATGGTGGTGCCAATTTTTTTAGCAAGATGTGCAATCTTTACGCAATTCTCATGTGAACCTTTTCTGGTATTAACATCAGATGATGAGTTAATCTCAACTGCTACATTGTACTTTTTAGCAGCTACAAGCAACTCTTCGTAATCACAAGGATATGAGGCATTACCAGGATGTGAAATCACATCTACAAGACCTTTTTCCATGACACTGATGTAGTTTTTTAAGTGCTCCTCTGGATTTGTAGGAGGATTGTTTGGATGGAAGCCTGCTAAGACAATATCCAGCCTGTCTCTGTAGTATTTATCAATATCAATAGTGCCACCTGGCATGATATTAGCTTCGATACCACGTAAGACAGCAATACCTTCACAAATTCTTGGAACTACTTTTAAATTACCAAAATGCCAGACATGAGGAGCATCCTCTAGTGATGGACCATGATCGGTTGTTGCAAACATCTTAATACCACACAATTTGGCCTGGTGGACATATTCAACAATAGTTGAATAAGCATGATAACTTGCAACTGTATGTGTATGTAAATCAATTGGAAACTGCATGTTGACTCCCAAATAATCTTGCCTAATCTATTACCGGTATCCAATGCTCTGTCTTATAAGCATCAAAGCAAAGCTTAATTTGCTCAATGGTAGTAGTACCTACTCTTAAATCATCTACAGGGATTTCATCTAATGAAAAGAATCGTCGTTCTAAGGTCTCAGAGTTTTTACTAAACTGCCCCTCCCCCTCTTTACAGATAGTAAAGGCTGCCAAGATATGAAATGGCTGTGAACTCTTATTCCATTTGCTCTTATCGAGCATTGCTACAAACTTGTATGGAGAGACCACCATACCGGCTTCTTCACGAACCTCTTTAGTGGTATTAGAAAAGATTGACTCACTCTCATCGCACCAGCCTCCTGGCATTGACCATTTTGAGTTTTTAGCCTCTTTTACTAAAAGGATTTGGCTTTCAGAATTAAAGACAGCTGCACGAGTATCAATCTTTGGAGTGATATAGCCTTTATCCATACAGATAGCTGCTTTGACCTTTTCTAATGGTTCTTCAGTCATGGTAGCAACCATAGATGCAGCAATCTCACGCAATCGTTCAAAACGCTCAATATCAAAAACATTCTGGCAATAGGTAAGACCGATCTGTCCTATAGCCTGAATTTCTTTAGCCCATTTGTAGAACTGATAATTCAGATTGTCGTAAGTAAAAACAGCACCTACGATATCCCATGGATTTAAAAAGTAATGAGCTACTTTTACTGAACGTTCTAATCTTGTGCCCCATACAGCTAAACCAAAATCCACACCAGCATCTTTTGCACAGGTAATATCACTTTGTGTATCACCAATAAATAAGATCTCATCACGCTTGGCACCTGTCATCTCCATATACTTTAAGATTGAGTCAGGAGCTGGCTTTGGCTTTCCCACATCGGATGCGCTAATAGAAATATCAAAATATGGGGTAAGCTCAACCGGCATTGGGGAAGCAAATAAGTTCTCCTTCCCGCCAATTACTCTTGCTCGAGAGGTAATAATGCCAAGCTTTAAACCTTTTTCTTTCAGGTGCTTGATAACGCCCATTACACCATCAAATGGCTTAATTTGATCAGCATATTTTTTTACATTATCAGCCCATTCTACAGAGAGCTTTTCAAACTCATCTTCAGAATAGTGAAGCTCTTTATTGGTGTCTTTAGCTGATGATCCCATAAAGCGGGTTAAAGACTCATAGGTTTCATGAGTATTAGGATCAATTCTTTTGACAACATCAAATAAAGCCATGGTATAGGCATATTCAGTGTTGTAGATAGTGCCATCAAGATCAAAAAGAATATGAGAATATTTCTTTAACATGACAGTTCTCCTGATATGCAATTTACAGCTATCACGGTTACTACATTTAAATTTACTGTAAATTTAATCTCAAGATTATAAAGTTTAGCACTGTAAATCTTGGTGTCGTGTTCATTGTCTTTGTAAGCTGGGCGAGGATCTTGAGATAAAGTCTGAGTAATAGCCTCAAGTCTTTTAGGACCTACAAAGGATTCAATATAGTCATCAAGATTGTCTTGATAGACAACCTCTAAAACTTTTGGCTTTTCTTTAGCAAAGCCTCCTTTTGCATTAGGTACTGAGTCCACAAATGGGATATAAGGCTTGATATCAATTACAGGAGTACCATCAACTAAATCTGCACCTTTTACCTCAAGTTTGACCTTACCGTTTTCTCTTATCACACGATTGAGTTTTACGATGGACAGCCCCAAACGATTAGGTCTGAATGGTGATCTTGTGGCGAAAACTCCCACAGAAGTATTGCCACCTAATCTAGGGGGTCTTACCTTAGGTCTAAATGAGGTGTATTCCACCCTGTCGAACAAAAAGATCACATGAATATGAGAGAATCCGTCTATGCCGACAAAAGACAGTTCATCATTATATGGATGATAAAACTCAATTACCGAGAGAGCATCTGGTGCAAGACCAGGCTGTCTTGGAACAGCAAACTTCTCGGCATAGGGTGAATGTATGAAACCAATAGGTTCTATATTGAAACTATTTTGACTTGGTATGCTTTGAGTCATCAACTACTAGTGCATCGGCATAACAGGTAACAGATACTAGACAGGCAGGAGTATTAGTTAAGCGGACACATTTGCCAAACTTAATAGCATTTGCGCCTAAATCAGCAGCCTTAATTCTAGCTTTAGTTCTTGCATCAGTTTCAGTTGCAATCGCATCAGTGTCTTTAATCTGACAAGATACACCTTCAACTAAACCTAATGAGCGGTTTGGCACTTTCTCAAGATCTTCTTCTGACACTTCTGAAGCATATGAAGGCTTGAAGTACTCTTTGAAATTGCTAGGATCCACATTAGTCTTGAATTCAAAGTTTGAGCATGAGGTTAAAACTAACACAGACGCTGCAAGCAAAGCTTTTGTCAGTAAATTTGAATACATTTACATTCCTAGGAACATGAAAAGGCAGGTTACCCTGCCTTATTTAGTATTAAGCGCTAAAGTGTTCAATAGCGTTTTCGATTCTCTTTAAGGTACGCTCACGACCTACAAGCATCATGGTGTCGCCAATGCCAGGAGACATAGCGCTACCGGTTACAGCAATACGCAGTGGCTGACCAACCTTGCCCATACCAATTTCACGTTTTGCAGCAACATCTTCTAATACTTTATCGATTGACTGAGCATCCCATGAAGGTAAAGCCTGTAATGAAGCTAAAGCATCCTTTAATACATCAACTGAACCTTCTTTGATCCACTTCTTAACACCAGCAGGATCATACTCTGTGATCTCCTGATAGTAGCAAGCAGCCTTCTGAGCCATCTCTTTTAGAGTATGGGTTCTTTCGCAGTAGTTGCGAACGATTTCCTCAGGAGCAGGACCCTTTGATAAATCAGTAATACCGATTCTGTTTAAGTGCCATATCAACTCTTTAGCTACCTCTGTAGCTGGTAGAGTCTTCATGTAATGAGCATTTAACCAGTCTAATTTCTTAGTATTAAAGCCAGAAGCACTCTTGGTGATTGCATCTAATGTGAATAAAGAAATCATTTCCTCGCGTGAGAAGATTTCCTGATCACCGTGTGACCAGCCTAGACGAACTAAGTAGTTAACTAAAGCCTCAGGTAAGTAACCATCTTCACGATACTGCATTACTGATACAGCACCATGACGCTTTGATAACTTGGTACCGTCATCACCTAAGATCATAGCTAAGTGGCAGAATACTGGAACTGGAGCACCTAAAGCTTTGTACAGGTTAATCTGACGAGGTGTGTTGTTAACATGATCATCACCACGGATGATGTGGGTAATACCCATATCCCAGTCATCAACTACTACGCAGAAGTTGTAGGTTGGGGTGCCATCAGAACGCTGAATGATGAAATCATCTAACTCTGAATTCTTAAACTCAATATGGCCTTTTACCATATCGTCAAAAGCTACAATACCGTCATCTGGATTTCTAAAACGGATAACGTATGGCTCATCTGGAGCATGCTCTGAATGATCATCTCTGCAGTGACCATCATAGCGAGGCTTTAAGCCGTTCTTCATCTGCTCTTCACGCATTTTCTCTAAGCGCTCTTTAGAGCAGTAGCACTTGTAAGCTTTGCCTTCTTTTAATAACTGTTCAATAACTTCATGGTAGCGGTCAAAACGCTTGGTCTGATAGTAAGGACCTTCATCCCATTTCAGATCGATCCACTTCATTGACTCAATAATAGCGTCAATAGCTTCCTGAGTTGAACGTTCTCTGTCTGTATCTTCAATACGTAATACGAACTGTCCATTGCAGTGTCTTGCATATAGCCATGAGAATAAGGCTGTTCTAGCACCACCTACGTGTAAGAAACCGGTAGGAGATGGAGCAAATCTTGTTTTAACGGTCATGATTATTTCCCATTTAAAAAATTTGCCATATTTTACCACGACTAAGACAGTCGCGCTCATTAAAAAATGAAATGGGAGGTATCTGCAACTTTCGTTGCAGATACATTGGGGGTTAATAAAGAAATGTTTTAAAAATTGTCTAAGTTTGGCTTTGACAATTTAGGAAATCTCTATTTTGCAGGAGTCTTGAGCTTTGGAATTGAAAGATCAGGATGTTCACCTGACCATGCAGTCTTTTCAGCTACAGCACGTAATGCTGTAAGCTCATCTTCTGAGAGCTTAAAGTCAAAGATATCAGCATTCTGTCTGATTCTTTCAATATTAGAGCTCTTAACTAGAGGTAATACCTCATGATCTAAACAGAATCTTAAGAGAACCTGACCTGCGCTTACCTGATGCTTGATTGCAATTTCCTTTACTACAGGTAAATCAATTAAAGCACCACGACCTAATGGCATCCAGGCTTCAACTACAATGTTATGACGGTGGCAATAATCAACAGCGCCTGTCTGCATGTAACCTGGGTGGAACTCAATCTGATCTACACAAGGTTTAACCTCAGATTTTAAAGCATCAAAGTGATGAGGTAAGAAGTTTGCAACACCAATTGATTTAGTCTTGCCCTCTTCTTTTAACTCAATAAAAGTCTGCCAGGCTTTAGCTAATCTGTCTTCCCATCCATCATCTTCTTCGGTTGCACGTGGCCAGTGGATAAGAAGTAAATCAACATAATCCAACTGCAGTTTTTCAAGTGAACTTGCAAGTGAAGCTCTAATCTTTTCAGGCTCTAAATCGTCTTTCCAAACCTTGGTGGTAACAAAGATCTTCTTTCTATCTATGCCTGATAACTTAATGGCTGTACCTAATGCTTCTTCAGTTCCATACAAAGAAGCGGTATCAAAATGTCTATATCCTAATTCAATGGCATGAAGCAGTGTATCGATACCTGCCTGACCTTTGTCAATCTTATAGGTTCCAAAACCTAGACAAGGAATTTTATTGCCATCTAATAATTTGAAGGTGCTATGTAGATCTTTTAGTGTCATTTATTACTCCAAAAGTTTTAATGCAGCTTTCATAAAGGGAAAGTACATAGTTGTGTTTTCCCTTCTACATTTTGTGTGTTATGAAATCGTTGATTATCTAACTCAAAGCGTTAAGTCAAAGTCAGTACGAGCTCAGCTTATAAAGCAAAATTTCTAACTGACTATAGATTGTGATCTTATTTTCACAATTTTTAAGTTCTTACTTTAAATTTTTGAAAATTTGTCACAAATAATTTTCAGAAGTTGAGAATTCACGCACATTTAGAAGTGATGCATGTGGTAGACAGTTTAAAAGATTATTTTGTACGAAAAGTTTTGGTGATGAAAAAGAAGTGTCCAAAAGTTCATCAATTTGATTTACTAGCATAAAACGCCACTAATCAAAATTCTCTAAATTTTTATCATGTATAATTAAAGCAGAACCGATGAATTGAGAACAAGACAATGACAACAAAACAATTCTTACCATTACCATATGGAAAAGATGTCTATAGTGAGCTAAAAGGTAACGGATGCTACTTTGTAGATAAGTCGCCTTATCTTAAAGAGATTATTGATAAAGATAAGTCAAATGTAATGTTATTTACTAGACCAAGACGTTTTGGTAAGACTCTGTTTATGTCCATGGTTGAGTATTTTTTGAAAATAAACTCGGCAAATCCTGGAGACACCATACTTCAGCAAAAGTTGTTTAAAGATACCAAGATATTAGAAGACAGAGAGTTCTGTGCAAAATACATGGGACAGCATCCAGTTATCTGTCTTACCTTAAAAGGTGTTCAAGGAGTTGATTTTGAGGATGCCTATTATAAATTAGCAGAAGTTGTATCAGCAAAAGCAAACGAATACAGTTTTTTAAAAGACAGTCCATCACTTGATGAAAAAGAAAAAGCTAAGTTTGAGAAATTATGTGATGAGGATTACCTAAAAAGCTTTGATAAGAAGACACAATCATATGTAACCTCTGCCATCATATCTTTAGCAAGGATGCTGTATAAGCACTTTAAAAAGCAGGTCTATGTCTTAATTGACGAGTATGATGTGCCATTAGCTAAAGCGCAGGAAAAAGGCTACCATGATGAGATGGTAACTTTAATCTCATCTTTGTTTGATTTCTTTAAAACCATTCCCCAAGATCCTGAGACTGGCGAACAATATGTAAGTAAAGTCATAATGACAGGATGTCTGAAGGTTGCAAAAAACAGCATCTTTACAGGTGTAAATAACCTCTATGTGAATACTGTTACAAGTCAGTTAAAGCAATATACAGGTATGATTGGATTTACCAAAGAAGATACCTATAAGTTCTTAAAAGACTACGAGTTAGATGACTTTGCTCAAAAGGTAAAAGATAACTATGACGGATACAAGTTCTATGACAAAGAGATGTTCTGTCCATGGGATGTGGTAAATTTCATTAAAGACAACTTTGATTTTAAACAGCAGGGGCTGTTGTCAAAAGTAAAAGCAAATAATTACTGGGCAACATCAACCTCAAGTCATGCTGTATATGAATACTTAGGATATTTAACTGATACTGATACCCAAAAGATGCAGAATTTAGTTGATGGAAAGTCAATCTGCTTTAAGTTAAACGATTCCATGAACTATGACTGTTTATCAGAGCATGATCCTAATGATTTCTGGTCATTACTGTTGCATACAGGTTACTTAACTGTAGATTGGGATAAGACTGATACCTTAAATTCTGAAGACAGTAGCGCAGATGATATTGCAGTAAAACTGCCTAACTTAGAGATTAAAGATTGTTTTAGAGAAAATATTCAAAAAAGATTTAATAGTTTCTTTAAGAAAGATAATCTTGCTGACAAAATAGCCAATGCTTTGTTTAACGGTGACAGTGAATATGTACAAAGTCAACTGCGTACTTATCTAAAGAAATTCGTATCTATAAGAGACACTGCTACAAAAGCACCAAAAGAAAACTATTACCACGGATTTTTAAACGGTGTCTTTACTAACTGCTCAAACGATTTTTTAACAGAATACCACTCTAACTATGAAGCAGGTGATGGCTATGCTGATATTACTTTTAAAAGTGAATATTCAGAAAAAGCTGTCATTATCGAGATAAAAGTAGCTTCTGTAGGCTCTGATTTAATTCCATTAAGCGAGAATGCAATAAATCAAGTAGAAAATAAAGACTATGCATTTCCATTCTTGCAAAACAGCATGACTCAAAGTATCTTCGCCTATGGAATTGCATTTTCAGGAAAGAACTGTCTTGTAGCTTGTAAAAAGCTAAAATAGTTACACGCTGTGTCGTTACAGACGACGATCTCAAATAAGGATGTAGGAACACCTACATTCTTATTCAATTTTCTCTAATTACTTCTCATCTAAATCAAGATTTCTGGTAACAGAAAGGCCACCAAAAGTCTGACATACAGGCATGATTTCAAGTTCATTGATATTCATGTGAGCTGGAGTGCTTAAGAGATAATCTACAGTATTAGCAATATCCTCAGGTAAAATTGCTTCAACATCTTTGTAAACAGCAGCAGCCTTTTCGTTATCGCCCTTAAAACGTACATTTGAGAATTCTGTATTAGAGCAAAGACCTGGCTTAATTACAGTAACTTTAAGTGCAGTACCTGCTAAATCACATCTTAGATTTCTTGAAAACTGCTCAACAAAAGCTTTAGTACCGCCGTAGACATTGCCTCCTGTATATGGCCATGCACCGGCAGTTGAGCCTAAATTGATGATATAACCTTTGTTCTTTTTAACCATCAATGGTAGCAGTTTGTGGGTAATATTGAGTAACCCTTTGATGTTGGTATTAACCATGGTATGCCAGTCTTTTAAAGAGTAGGTAAATGCTTTGTCCTGACCTAAGGCTAAACCTGCGTTATTAACTAAAACATCAATGTTTTTAAACTCATCAGGTAACTTATCTAAGATAGAATCAACTGCTTCAGTATCAGTTACATCAAGCTTTAATGGGAAGATCTGACCTTCATATTTATTTGCTAAGGCATCTAATTTGTCTTGACGACGTGCTGTTGCAATTACTTTGTAACCTTGACTTGCAAGTTTTTCACAAATAGCAAAACCAAAGCCTGCTGAGGCTCCTGTAACTAATACAGTCTTATATAAAGCCATATTTCCTCCACATATTTATGACATAACAACGTAATCAAAATAATCTACCTATATAAGTGCAAAGCTCTAGACAAAGTTATCTTACACAACGCACTCAACAAACTGTTATGCTGTCTTATTTATCAATAGGAGCAACAAGTGAAATGACACCTGACTGCAACGCTTTAAAATAAAAGAGCCAGGACAGGCCAGTTGCAATTCCTGAGAGTAGTAAAAAACACCAGGTATGACGACTGATATCTTTAATTTCACTTACTCTGTCAGTAAAAAATACTATGCCCCATGTCAGAAATAAAATTACAGTAGTGCGGATGGCGGTTGCAAGGTTAGAGTTAATATCCTTAACACCGATTTTTGCAAAGATAGCTGTCAGAGCTGCAAATAAAGATGACAGTAATGCGTAATGTTTCCACATGGTAATGCAGTAAACCGTAAAACGGGGGTTATTTGGATATCGATAATTTCCGATAAAGTGGCCTTTAGAATGTAGAAAACGCGGATTTACCGTAAAAAAGAAAGCACGGATTTACCGCATACATTGAAAGGACACGTGGCTAAGATAGCCCATATTAAGTGTCTTGTCCATAGGTCTAGTTAAAACTCTTGCTTTTTACTATGAGCACTTGCCATATGTTCGATCTGAATAAACTCTGCCAATATAAGTTCTTTCTGCCACTATGTGCATTGAAGGCGTTCTGAGATCACATCAGCAAACTTATCCAAGCTCTTTTATACAAAATCATTTTCCCCAGCACATTCAACTAGAACTCAATTACCAACAGATCTTTTACTCAGGCACATTAACGCTGTACACCTTAAAATTTAGCCTTCAATCTTATTTTTTTATATACCTATCACCTAACTTATAAGAATTTGCAGATATAATCAGAATATACCCTTATGATCTAAAGAATTATCTAATGACAAAAGGTGATATCTTGAACAGCAAAAATAAGAATATATCGATGCTCGAAGGTACTGTTGCCAACAAAGGCATCGCCTTTGGTACTATTAGCTTCTTAAAAAGAGCTAAAACTGGTCTTGAAAAGACTTCTGTTTCAGATACTAAAGCAGAGTGCGAACGCTTTGAAAAAGCTAGACTTCATGCCATCTCTCAATTGAACGCATTGTATGATGCATCATTAGAAAAACTAGGTGAGCAAAATGCCGTAGTTTTCCAGATCCATCAGATGATGTTAGATGATCCTGACTATGTATCATCTGTTAATAAACTCATTGAAAAAGAACATGCTAATGCTGAGTATGCCGTAACTAAGGTTGCTCACAAATTTGAAAAGCAGTTCTTAGAAATGGATAACGACTACATGCGTGGTCGTGCAGCTGACGTCATCGATATTTCAAGACGTGTTAAAGAAATTCTGATGATGCATGCTGGTAAGCTCAAAAAACATGGTCTTAGCTTTGATAACAAGGGTCCTGTTATTCTTGCAACTGATGATTTGGTACCATCAGAGACTGTTCAGCTAGATAACCAAAAAGTTACCGGTATCATCACCTCTAAAGGTTCTACAAGATCGCATACTGCTATCTTTGCCAGAACCATGGGTATTCCTACCATTGTCTGCATCGGTGATGAGTTAACTGAAGATCTTGAAGGTAAAAAAGCCATTGTTGATGGAAATTCAGGTTATGTTTACATAGAACCTGACGAATCAACCATTCTGCGCTTTACCGAAATGAAGAAGACTGACGATGTTCAGCACTCCCATTTAGAAGAATACCGTGGTAAAGAAACCAAGACCCGTTCAGGTCGCACTATTCGCCTGTATGCAAACTCAGGCTCCTTAGCTGATATCGATCTGATTAAAGCCTCAGACGCTGAAGGTATCGGTCTGTTTAGAAGTGAATACATCTACATGCAGGCTCATGACTACCCTACAGAAGAAGAGCAGTTTAAGATTTATAAAGATGTTCTAAAAGGCATGAACGGTAAGAAGGTCATTATCAGAACTCTTGATATCGGTGCTGATAAGACTGCTGAATACTTCATGCTAAAACCGGAAGAAAACCCTGCTATGGGTGTAAGAGCAATTCGTCTTTGTCTTACTAACAGAGCCTTATTTAAAACACAGTTACGCGCTCTTTACAGAGCCTCCGTCTTTGGTAACCTCTCTGTCATGATCCCTATGATTACTTCGGTTGAAGAAGTCATAGAATGCAAGAGAATTATCGATGACATTAAAAAGGAGCTTACTGCTCAAGAACTTCCTTTTAAAGATGATGTTGAATTTGGCATCATGATTGAAACCCCTGCTGCAGCTTTAATCTCAGATGAGTTAGCTCCATTAGTAGATTTCTTTAGTATCGGTACTAATGATTTAACTCAGTTCACACTAGCTGCTGACAGACAAAATGCAGATCTTGGAAGTTATCTAAATCCATACCACCATGCTGTGGTAAGACTCATTGAAACCACAGTTAAAAATGGTCATGCAGCTGGAATTTGGGTTGGTATCTGCGGTGAGCTTGCCTCAGATGAGAAATTCCTAGGAAAATTAATTCAGCTTGGAGTTGATGAAATGTCTGTTGTACCTTCAAGCATTCTTACCCTGCGTGCAAAGATTGCAACTCTAGGCTAAAGGAGATAAATAATAATGCCACAATGTATAGTGATTGCTGATGAAATCACCGGCGGCTCAGCTGTTGGTTCTTTATTAGAGAAAAATGGCAATACAGTTTGCTCTTTAATGAGCACTCGCGGTTTAAAAGATCCTATTACACAAAAGTATGACTGCTTTGTGTATTCAACTAATTCAAGAAATCTTACTGCTCAACAGAGCTATCAGATGGTGTTCTCAGCTGCTAAACTTTTAAAGTCTGATGAAGTAAAGCTTTATGCTAAACGTATTGACCCTGCTATGAGAGGCAACACCTGTGCTGAAACAGAAGCTCTGTTAGATGCCCTAGGTGATCCTGATAGAGTTGCCATTGTAGTTCCAGCTTTCCCAGCATTACGCAGAACCAATGTTGGCGGTTATATCCTAGTTGATGGTAAGCCTCTGCAAAAATCCTTAGCAGGTCTTGAAGATCTGTATCCAGCAGAATCAGGTCGTGTAGCTGACTTATTTACAGAAAAGTTCCAGTACAAAGCAGAACCACTGCACTTAAAAGAGTTCTTAAAAGGCACAGATAATCTTGCGCTAAAGATTAAAGAGTTAGCTGATGCTGGTACAAGAGCTATCGTTTTTGATTGCACTTCTCAGGAAGATATCAACAAGATTGCTGATGCGGTGGTGATCTCAAAGATTAAGTTCTTAGCTGTAGATCCAGGTCCTTTTACAGCTACATTAGCCCGTAAGGTGATGAGAACCAAGTCTGTTGCCACCGCAGCCTCAGGTGCGAAGATCTTTGGTATTGTAGGTGGTGTAAATCCTTTAATTTCAGCTCAGGTTGAACTGTTAAGACTTGAAGAGAAAGTTAATATCGTCACCGTACATAATCTTGAGTTGTTAGAAGATCAGCAACACCGTAATGCCGAGATTAACCGTGTAGTAGACGAGATCTCCACAAAGTTCAACAACTACACCATCTCATTTGCTGTATCTGACAATATGGAAGTTAACAATCAGCTCTCAGCTGAATATCAGGAAATGCTTTTAAAGACCAACAGAACTCAAACTGAGGCTTTAGATATCATTTCTACAGCTTATGGTCAGATTGTACAGAAAGTTCTTGAAAAACGTCCTGATGTACAGGCTCTTTACACTAAAGGTGCTGAATTTACGGTAGCAGCATACAGAGAGCTAAAATCTATGGGACTTAAAGTCTTAGGTCAGGTATTGCCTCTTACCTGCTACGGTGAGTTAATTGATGGTGATCATGCTGGTCTTAAGTGTGTAACCTCAGCCTCCTCTGCAACAGATACTAATACAATCACAGATAGTATTCAGTACATCAAGAGAAAACTTGCTATCTAACCATAGACCTTTCTGATAAAGAAATATGTCAAAATACCACCTCTACTTTGAGGTGGTATTTCGAAAATGAAAAGGCTTTTTCTTCTTGCAAACTTCTCTAATAGTTTTCGTGGATTTTACATGATATCTGTCAGAGAGTTTCTGCTTAATAGCCTGCTCTTGGAATAACGGGAAAATAGACATCAGCTTCGTTGAATACTGTAGCACAAAAACAATTTCAGAATATTTGAATTAGCTTATTATGAAACAAAGTCAAAATACTTCATTTAACAGTGACGATATCATCGATGTAACAAAATATATCAATAAGTTTAGATTTACTGGAAAATCTTTATATCACTACACTACAACAGATAGCTTTATTAAAATCATAGAGTCAGAAAAATTATGGCTTACGAACTGTAGATTCATGAACGATTCTTCTGAATTACAATATCCGATTGATATAACTAAAAAAGCAATAAATGATCTCATTATAAAAAAAGATTATTCATCAGAATTTCAAAATAATGTTCTAAAGTTAGTTCCTGACGCTTTAAAAACAGTTAAAGATAGGAATTATATAGTGTGTTTCACATCTAACGGCGATAGTCTACCTATGTGGAACACGTATGGAAAATCAGGATTGGCTATAGAATTTGACTTATCTGATAAAGACTCACAAATTATAAATCAAATGAAAAATCTGTTTTTCAAAATTCAGTATGATGAAAAATCAGTAATAAATAATATCAACAAAATGGTTGATGAAATATACGCTAACTATATTAAAAATAAAGAAAATGATAAAAAAATTCCTGACAGCATGTTTTATCTAGTCTTGGCTCACTCATTAGTAATATTGGGAATGTTCTATAAGTATCCAGCTTTTAAAACAGAAAAAGAAATAAGATGTCTGTATTATAGTCCTGTAAATGCAGATGATCCGATTTTTGAACCGGAAGATATAAAGTTCAGAAAAAAAGGAAATACTATTGTATCTTATGTTGAAATTCCATCATCAAATTTACATTTGCTTAATAAAGATCAATTAAATAAATTTAACCATAAACTACCGATAAAATCGGTTACAGTTGGACCTGGATTAGATCAAGATATAAAGGAAGAAGGGCTAAAAACTTTTTTGGAAAGAAAAGGATACAGTGAAGTAGAAATTAAAAAATCTAAAATTCCATATAGAGACATGTAAATGAATTCAAAACACTAAAGTGATGTATAAAATAAAAAGTGATTGTCTATACATATTGGTACTGATAAAATACGGATTGTTTATTTGTGGACACCAAATAATTGTGCGAGTGTAGTTCAATGGTAGAACTGCAGCTTCCCAAGCTGCTGACGCGGGTTCGATTCCCGTCACTCGCTCCATTTCATTCAATTTCCCTTTTCAAGAGCTCAGAATAAACGTCACTGTTCAGTTGCAATACCAGTAAGAATAAGGCTTCTTTCAAATTGAACATTTGTAGAATATTGCTGTGGACATAATACGAGTGCTCAGAAATTATCTTTAGTGTGGCTAAAAGTGTGGTTATGAAACTACTTTGGTGTGACCAAAAGTGAGGCTAAAATCTCCCTAAATTATATTTTAAATGGAAGATTGAGATGATTTAGCGTTTGCCAATAAAGAGCTCTTTTACTGGCAAACTTTAACTGTCCCTAAACGCGCCTTTGATAAACAAAGTGGGAAGGGTCCTATCGGAGGATAACTTTATAATGCATTTATCCTATTGTCAATTAGAAAGTTAATTCTTGTCGACAATAGGTATGCAATAACTATCTTAAGAAAACTACTTGAGCTTTAACTTGTCGCACAAAGCAAGCAATTCTTCGACTTTAGCTACAATACGTTTTTGCTCGGCTAATGGAGGAAGAGGAATCAACGCTTTATACAATTTCTCATCGTTAATTGCTGGATAAGAAATACCTTTCGAGTTTTCAGAATCATTTGCATATTTATCAAAAAAAGGAGAAAGTAAAGAATAAAACAGATATTTATTTAAAACGCCTTTAATACAAGTCATTACTGCGAATCCTGTACTTGCTATAGGTTCATATTGAAACTCCCCTTCCACAATACACATATTATGCAAATAAGGTCTAACTGTCGCATATAATATGTCTCCTTCACAAACAATTTTTCTAGCTCTTGAAGGTGCTTTTTCAGGAGTAACTATATTTATATCATTGGTTAACTTTTGTGTTGTATTATCAATTGAATTTATTTCGATATACATAAAATTCTGATTAGGTGTTTTTTGACCATGATTAAATACTATTGATCGCAATCTAACCCACTTCCAGTCTTCAGGAATATCGAATGGAATTTCATCATCTTCTATTGGAGCTAATGGCTTTTCTTTCTTAAGTTTGCCTTCTTTAATTAGGTTCTGTTTTTCTTCTTGTATCTGTTGGTACAAATCTTCAGCTGAACCTTCTTTAGGTCTTTGTTCAACAAGCTTTCCTTGGATTGCATACTGAAGAATAGACTTTTTCATATCACCAGAAAACTTAGAGTTTAAGATTTCTAATTCTGAATAAGCCTTCTTATACTTTTCAACAAGAGGAAGCAATTCTTCGACTTTAGCTACTATACGTTTTTGCTCTGCTAATGGAGGAATTGGAATTACAACATTTCTAATAGCATCTATCGATATGCTTTCTTGTGCAGTCGCTTTCTTAAATTTAATTAATTCTTGATATCCCAAACTGCTTTTTAAATAATAAAAGACAAATTCTTCGAAAACAAAAACATGATTTGGTGCATTATAAAGTTCTATCTTGCCAACATTAGATCCCAAGTGAGCTTTAAACTCACCATTAAATATAGCAATATTTCCAATTGTTCCTACATAAGGAGTCAAAAGACACTTTTTTCTTATTTGGCTTCTCTTTAATGAGCGTGATACGCTTTCTGGAATGAATGATTCAAAAGTAAAATCTATCTTTCCTTTTTGTATGTTTTTACCTTTAAATAAAGGTATTCCCTTTTCTGTCAAGTTATTAGCTATGTATTTTGTATACTCAAAACCAGCTAACTTTGTTACAAATGCGATATCATCCAAATAGCAAACTTTCCAAGTTGAAGGGAAATTTTGTGCGTAATAGCTAGAAATTGGAGGTAATTTCTTGCTTTTTTTTATGCCTCCTTCTTTTTGAATTCTTTGTTTTTCTTCTTGAATCTGTTGATACAAATCTTCAGCTGTACCTTCTTCAGGTCTTTGCTCTACTAGCTTACCTTGGATTGCTAATTGCAGAATACTTGCTTTTAACTGTTCTGGAGTCATTAGTTTTTTCTCTCCAATACAGATTCAATTTCAGATAGAACTTTATCAATATCAGCTTCTAAAGAAGCTCTTTTTTCTTTGTATTGCTTAATCAGATCCATTGGTAGTAGGATTTGCTCTTCCTTATTTGGAATTCCACATTGATCAAAGTTATAACCAAGATCTTCTGATAATTCTTTAGCCGTAAATTTCTTTGATTTATAAGCATCATCAATACAGATCTCTTCCCTGTTGTTCCACCACTTTTCAACGTCAGCAAAGTGTTCAATCTTCATTGGCTTTGTTTTGCTAAAGTGCTTATAACCTTCAGGCATATCAAGTCGGTAGAACCAAGTCTCTTCAGTAGATCCGTTATTATCAAAGAAGAGAATATTTGTTGTGATGTTCGTATAAGGAGCAAATACATCATTAGGCAGTCTAATGATGGTATGCAAATTAAACTTGTTTAGAAGATTTTTCTTTAGATTTAATTTGGCGTTATCTGTTCCAAATAAGAATCCATCTGGAAGAACAACTGCAGCACGCCCATTCTTTTTCAATCTGTACATGATAACTGCCATAAAAAGATCGGCAGTTTCACTGCTAGCAATATCTGAAGGAAAATGATTTTGAACATCTTTTTTTTCATTTCCGCCATAAGGTGGATTCATTAGGATTACATCAAACTTGTCTTTATCAGTATAATCTAGAACATCATGAATTAGAGAATTACCATGATCAATAGTTGGATTATCAATACCGTGCAAAAGCAAGTTTGTTACACAGAGCATATATGGGAATTGTTTCTTCTCAATTCCATATATTGAGCGTTCAAACTTTTTTCTATCATCTGCTGTTTGAACTTTCTTATCTAACTCTTTTAACCAGCTTGTGATAAATCCTCCTGTGCCACAGGCAAAGTCAGCCATTTTTTCACCAATCTTTGGATTTATCATATTTGCCATAAATTCAGTCACAGCACGAGGTGTATAGAACTCACCTGATGAGCCTGCATTTTGAAGCTCTTTTAAGATAGTTTCGTAAATTTCACCAAATGCATGAATTTCGTCATAATCATCTAGCTCTAAAGAATCAATAACGTTGATGATCTGTCTTAATAAGACACCATCTTTCATATACTGATTAGCTTCAGAGAACATTGACTGAACGATTGATTGATTAATAGGTGTATCTGCATTTATTGGTAAATTTCTTAATGTTGGAAACAAGGTATTGTTTACAAAATTAAGTAGGGCATCGCCTGTTAAAGCATCTTTAGAATCTTTTGCCCAATTTTGCCATCTGCATTCTTCGGGGATAATAGAACGGTAGTTTCCTTCAAACTCCCAATCTTGTTCTTTAGCATCATATACTTTTAAGAACAGCAACCACACAATTTGTTCTAGACGCTGAGCATCACCATTGATACCAGCATCATTTCTCATGATGTCTCTTAGTGATTTTACAAAACTTGATAAATTACTCATAAATTAAGCCATTCCATTTGCATAAATTGCTTGTTCTAATTCAGTTACCGCAGAGTAGTACTCATCAATTCCACCAAAGTAACTAGCGATCTTTGAAGGTTTCCCGAATTGAATGAAAGGTGCATTCTTCAGAATTTCACTAGTTTCAATTGCGTAGATGCCTTCATTTTTATATTTGTCTAGAAGCGCTTCTAAGATTTCCTTTGCTACTCCTGAGTACTTGCTAAAAAAATCACGATTTTTGACATTTTCAGCTCTTTCTTTTCTCGTAAGTGGCTTTCTGTCATAAGCTAAATGACAGATAAAATCGAAGTCATCGACATCTGCCATGTTTTGCTCTTCTTTTAAGGCTTCTAGATTAATTTTCTTGCTGTCAAAAAGTTCTCTAATTTTGATTTTTTTCTTCTCAGCCGACCATGCATTTATAAACTCATCCAAGGTAGCATAATTGTCTAAGACATTTTTCTTGGTGTAGTCAGTAATGCTCTCTGTAGATAAAAGTTGACCATCAACGTTATATACAGACACAATTTTTTGCAGAACTTCCACCTTACAGCCATCTTTATCCACTTGTGGGATATATCTTGGAGTTGTGGGAACATCTACTACAGGATCTGTTGATGTTTTATTATCATCTGTTCCTTTAGGAGGATAATTAGGGTCGATAACTATTGGACCATCCCAATCAGGATCGGCAAACAATCTTGTTACATTTCTAAAATCCAACACCACAAAATGAGTTTTACAAGCTTCTTCTTTTATTCTTGTACCACGACCAATAATCTGTTTAAACTCAGTCATAGAGCTGATCATTGAATCTAATACAATGACCTTGGTCATTTTACAGTCAACACCGGTAGACAATAGCTTTGACGTAGTTGCTATTACAGGATACTTTTCTGCAACAGAAATAAAGTATTTAAGTTTATCCTTGCCTTCTTTATCAGAACCTGTAATTCTCACCACATAATCAGGATTCTCTTTTACAAGATCTGTATTTTCATTAGCCAGAGCCACTCTCATTCTGGCAGCAGCATCTTCTGTAGGTGTAAAAACAATGGTTTTGGCAAATCTATCTGTATACTTCAAATACTTTGTAATTTCTTTAGCTACCAGAACAGTTCTATCTTCTATGACAATGTTGTAGTCATAGTCTCTATTGTCATATACCCTGTCTTTTATAATTTCACCATTAACATCTTTTTGATCTTTTAGTGGCCTCCAGCCATCACCTATATTTAGGTTAAATCTAATTACCTTAAAAGGAGACAGATAGCCATCTTCAATTCCCCGCTTTAAGCTGTATGTATACAAAGGTTCACCAAAGTAAGAAATATTTGAAGCATACGCTGTCTCTTTTGGTGTTGCAGTCATACCTAATTGGGTAGCTGATTTAAAATAGTCTAAGATTTTTCTCCACTGACTATCTTCTTTAGCTGAACCGCGGTGACACTCATCTACGATTATTAGATCAAAGAAATCAGGATCAAATAGTTTTGAATAATTGTCTTTGTCACCATCAGCTCCTACAAACTGTTGATACAGTGCAAAATAAACCTGATAAGAGCCAACGGTTAATTTATCCTCTTTGGAAACATCAATCTTATGGATTACTTTTTCTAAAGGAGCAAAATCCTGTTGGATGGACTGATCTACAAGAATATTTCTATCGGCTAAATACAAGATCTTCTTTTTAAGCCCTGACTGCAGCAATCTGTAGACAAGCTGAAATGCGATGTAAGTTTTACCGGTTCCTGTTGCTAGAACCAATAATAGTCTGTCTTTTTCTTTTGCAATTGCATCTAAGGCTGCATTCACAGCTCTTAACTGATAATAACGAGGTTCCTTAGCATTTGCTGTATAAAACTTTTGTTTAATCAGATTTTCTTGAATCTCATTAAAATGCTCAGAGTTATTCCAGCGCTCGTATAATACTTCAGGAGTAGGAAATTGATTCAAAGGGATCTCTCTTTCAGATCCTGTAGTAAAATCATGTTCTAAAAATGACTTTCCGTTTGAAGCATAAGCAAATGGAGCTCCTAATTTTTGAGCATATTTAATTGCTTGCTGAATTCCATCATAATTTGTCTTTTTAAATGATTTTGCCTCTACCACTGCAATAGGAGTTGTCTCAGAGACAAACAACACGTAATCAGCTTTTTCTGGAGATCCTCTACGATCTTTCTTGTTTTCAATAATGATCCTGCCATCTGTAACTTTATACTCCATTCTCACGTTTTGCTTTTCCCAACGTGAATTTAAAATTGCAGGAGAAATATATCTTAACTTTACATCTTCTTCTGTCAGTTTCGGATCATTAGTATTAGCCATCGCATCACCATTTTTTGCTCTTATTTGTTCCTCCCTTTTATAGCATTAATTCTCATTAAAAAGGAGGAACAATCTCTTAATTATTCGAATACAACACCATGTATTTAAATAATTTCATCAAGACTTGCTAACTCTGCTTGAAGCTCTTTGATCTTTTGTACAATTTCAACTTTTCTGATGTTTGCATCATGAACCTTTTGCAAAATCTCTGCTGTTGGAGGAATAAGTTTCAATCCTTTTACATCTGAAATTTTAAGTAGCTGGATAAAACCACCTGTAGATAGTAAGCCTAACTGATTTTTAATTCTCTTAGAATTTAACTGCCAGAACAGAAACTCTGGAGTCCAAGCTTTATCTTTCAATCTTAAAATTACAAAAGACTGTCCTGCAAGCCAATTATCATGCTCTGCTTCTACAAGACCGATCTTTCCGGTAGATCCTTTGATAGCAAGAACAATATCTCCTTTATGAACAAGATTTTTTAAGGTTCTGCTACCTTTGTTTACACATATTTCTTTCTTAGGAATATTGATATTTCCTAAGGGATCAATGTCTAATGCACTTATCTCGTAGTACTTATCGCCATTTTCTTCTGGTCTTGATGCTTGTGCTCTGTAAATCTCAGAAATCTCTTCAAGAGTGACTGTATCAATTCCTTCTAAAGACGCTTCTTCTTCAATTGTTGCCTGATATCGTCCAATATCAAGATTAAAATCATTATCAGTATTAATTTCAGAAAGATCTACTTTTAAAGATAAGCTGTCAGCCTTATCATTCAATGCATTTTCAATTTCATCTTGCGCTTTTTGGTTCAATTGAGCAAATTTCCTACCAGATTTGCCATCCTCTATATATTCTTTAGAATTCAAATCCAAGAAAGATACTATTTCAGATGATACATCTTGAGATTCAAATACTAGTGCAATAGGACTAATAGAAGTACCAACTAAAAATCCTGATGGAAGACGAATTATCGCTTTAAGCCTTTTTGAAGATACAATTTTTTTTCTAAGGTCACGAGTTTGTGCATTATTAGCAAAAGAGGTTCGTTGTGGCGCTATTACAGAAAATCGGCCCCGTATACTGTCTAGCATATCTTCGATATAGATGTCTTCTAAATTTTGTTTTCTATTTTCAAGTCTAACCCCCATTGGTAAACAACTGAAACCAAAATCATACTGATCTACTTTTCTGATTTTTGCTGAATGGGTTAACTGATCTTCAAAAGAGATAAAGTAGTTATTAATTTTGTTTACATTTCCCTTTAGCATATGAATTAAAGTCTTTGTAACATATTCCTTATAGGTACCCAAAAAAGGAGCATCTACATAGTCAACTGCTAACTCATCCTCTGCATTAATAATGGAGTTGAAAGGACAATAACTCTTTCCATTATTTTTACCATTCTTAATCCATTTCGCTAAAGTACTTACAAATTTATTCTCATTGAAGTAAAAAAAATGACTTCCCATATTTCTTTTAAAAATGGAAAATATTTCTTCATCTAAAGTGTCACTTGCTGTTTCATTTTCTTGCACAAGTTTTGATTTAAAATTTGCATAGGGACTTTGATTTTCTAAACACACTTCAGCTTCAAAATACTTTATTTTAGGCAGTTTGAGATTATTAAGAGAAAATAGAAAATGAAGATCATCTTCTGCACTAGTAAGCTCTCTTTCTTGCAATTTTCCTATTTTTAGTAAATTCTCTAAAATCAACAATTTGTTAATTGTTTCTACAAAGTCGACTCGATTTTCATATGAAACTTTAAAAAAATAGTTAATATTTAATGTTTTCATAAACAATCCTTTAATTTTATGGCTATTTATTTCTAGCCTTTGATTTGCTGTAACTGTCCAGACGATACACAGTGATCAGAGCTTCCTCGGTTGCTACTAAGGTATAACCTCCCTTTTCAGCCATCTTGTCAGTTATCTTTTTAAGATGTGCAAAGATATCGCTTAACTCAAGGCAGTTTTTTCTATCAAGGAACTTCTTGTCTCCTTGTGAGATACCGTACTGTGAAAGGATCTCTAAAACAGCTTCAGGGATCCCTCTTTGATTTAACCTCTTGTGTAAGTGTCTGGTTTTATACATAGCAATACTCCTAAAAATATGTGGCATTTAAGTAAGTCACTAACCTACCTAACTCACGTTTGAATTATGGTACTTACATGACTAAATTGCAAGTCACTTACATGACTATTTTTAATATTTTTTTTATCTATTTGATATTTATGATTTTATTGTTTTAGATTTCTTTATAAAGACGCAGTTATCTGCTGCTTTTCAAGAAACATTCTTTGATGGGGTAGCAAAATAATAGATTTAGATGCGAAATATGAGAAGAGAGTTACTATTGAAGAGTAAGAAAAGCCGGACAACATCTCTGCTCTCCGGCTTAAGGTTTAAATAAGACTTAGATTAGATCTTATTTCTTTAAACCTGAATTGATCTGATTGATATGCTCTACTTTTAAGTCACCTTCAGCGTATAACAGAGCTAAACGAGACTCGATGTAGTTATAACGAGACTCAGCAGATTTCTGCATTGAGTCATATAACTTCTGAGTTGCATTTAAAACATCAGTCATAGTACGAGTACCTACATCGTAACCAGCCTTAGTTGCTTTTAAAGCTGATTCTGATGATTTAACTGAGTTCTTATAAGCGGTTACAGAGCTGATAGCAGCATTAACGTTGTTATAGCTGTTGTTTACATTAGTAAGCAGTGAACGGTGAGCGTACTCTAAAGACTCTGATGCAGCGATGTACTGTGCCTGAGCTTTATCAACAGCAGCTGATGTAGCACCGCCATGGAAGATAGGTACACTTAGAGTTAAACCTACAGATTTAGACCAGGCGTTGTTATCAACAAAGCTTGCCTCTGGAACATTAGATGTATAGTCAGTGTAACCAGTTTTTAAATTAGCATTTAAGTCTAAGGTAGGCTCATGACCTGAACGAGCTAAAGTAATATTGTCTTTAGCAATATCACGGTTTACAACCTGCTGCTGTAGGGCTAAGTTGTTCTCCTCAGCACCTTTAACAAGCTTTGCTAAATCTTTATCAACACGAGGAGTATCAAACTTGTTCTCATCAAGTTTTGATAGTTGCTCTACAGAAATCTTTCGACCGGTTAAAACTCTGATCTGCTCGTATGAATTGATAAGAGCATTTTCTGCTGCAATTACAGCAGCATTTGATAAATCGTATGCAGCCTGAGCTTCTAACTTATCGGTTTCAGCGATTAAACCTACGTTTAAACGACGCTCAGCTTCAGCTAACTGACGCTTTAGAGCAGCATTATTAGCCTTTTGGAATTTTAAGGTATCAGCGGCACTTAATACATTAAAGTAAGCATTGCTTACTCTTAAAATTAAGCTTTGCTGTGCATCAGCGTATGCAAGATCTTTTAAAGTTGCAGTTTTTTCTGCAATCGATCTGTTAGCCCATGAGCTATGACGCCAGATCTGCTGAGATAAAGTTAAAGCTGCGGAGCTGTTCTTATTGCTACCACGAGCATTGTAAGCTTTGATGGTATTTGTTCTGGTCTTAGTAATTGAACCTACAACATCAATTTGAGGCAACAGTGCAGCTGTAGCTTCTGTAAGGCCTGCATGAGCTGCATCAGCATCAGCTTTTGCCTGAGCTACCTGAGTATCTTTCTGTAAAGCCTCTTTATAGATATCCATTAAATCTTCGGCATGGGCAGACAAGCTCAGTGAAGTAGCTAAAGCTACAGCAAGAGTAGTAATCTTTAAGTTCATCAAAAACCTCAGTAATTCATCTAATTTTCAATTACTGCAATTATAACAATAGCAACACGAAAATTAGCAAAAAACTTAGTCTCTATTAAGCAACATGTTAAGATTTGTTTGTATTTTTTGAAGGTTTGATCAAGGATTTCAGGAAAAAAGCTAAAACTTAGGTGGTGGAGGTAAACGGGATCGAACCGTTGACCCTCTGCTTGCAAAGCAGATGCTCTCCCAGCTGAGCTATACCCCCACAAAAGAGATGACTTATTGACGTTGGTGGAGCTAAACGGGATCGAACCGATGACCTCTTGCATGCCATGCAAGCGCTCTCCCAACTGAGCTATAACCCCACGTCAAAAAGTGTGAACAATTATATCGAATAAAATTATAACGTCAACAAATTTTTTGAAAAAAATGATTATGATTTGAAAAAGATTGTTTGGAAATCTTAGATGGTGGAGGTAAACGGGATCGAACCGTTGACCCTCTGCTTGCAAAGCAGATGCTCTCCCAGCTGAGCTATACCCCCACAAGAGGAAAGTTTTACATCATCAAGATGGTGGAGGTAAACGGGATCGAACCGTTGACCCTCTGCTTGCAAAGCAGATGCTCTCCCAGCTGAGCTATACCCCCACAAGAGGAAAGTTTTACATCATCAAGATGGTGGAGGTAAACGGGATCGAACCGTTGACCCTCTGCTTGCAAAGCAGATGCTCTCCCAGCTGAGCTATACCCCCACAAGAGGAAAGTTTTACATCATCAAGATGGTGGAGGTAAACGGGATCGAACCGTTGACCCTCTGCTTGCAAAGCAGATGCTCTCCCAGCTGAGCTATACCCCCA
>ERZ1034992.380-NODE-380-length-26245-cov-5.668919_pt1 | contig 26245 bp, 19 predicted proteins | sample MGYA00520695_ERZ1034992 | MGnify/ENA primary metagenome ERZ1034992 (study PRJEB33766, sample SAMN09781778) | gut metagenome | biome: gut microbiome | host: Homo sapiens | place: Madagascar | study: EMG produced TPA metagenomics assembly of the PRJNA485056 data set...
GAATTTTTACCCTCATAGAGCTCCTCATCGTGATAGCGATCATCGCGATTCTGGCGGGAATGCTGCTGCCGGCATTGAAATCCGCCAGAGAAAAAGCCCGTGCCATTGCCTGTGTCAGCAAGCTCAAACAGCTCGGACTGGGCGTCAACAGCTATGTCATGGACAACCGGGAATATTTCTTCACCGCCAATACCGAAAACGGGAAAAAATGGTGGGTGGAGCTGCTTTATCCGTATGTCGGAAATGATTGCGGGACAGGCGATACCGGTTATAAAGACACCTTCACCCAGAATACCATCTGGCAGTGTCCCAGCAACAGAGGGCAGGAAAAGAATCTGATGCGGATCAGCTACGGCTACAATTCCTTGCTGTTCGGCGGCACGGATTACGCACATGCCAGCGGCTGGCAGTCGATCCAGCTGCCGATCAAATCCTCCATGATCCGGCATCCGTCCCGGCAGATGATTCTGTGCGACAGCTGGATCGGATTTCAGACCATTGAAACGCGTTCCACCGGTTATCCATCCATAGAAGATATTCAGTACATTGCGCTCCGCCACTCCAAGCGATCCAATCTGGTTTACTTCGGCGGCAACGTGAATCCGGAAGATATTTACCGGACATTGTGGACACACCCGAAATTCTATCCGGTCAACTGCGATCTGATGAATGCCGACCGGTACTACGACAACGGCATCGCCGCAATTGATTATTCCCCCTACAACTGAACCTGAAAGGAAAAAAAATCATGCTGAAAAAATGGTTTGTGTTGACGGCAGCCCTGCTGTTTGCAGTTCAACTGGCTGCGCAGATCCCCGTCATCATTCCTGCCGGCGGACTGTCCGGCGGAGATAAAACCGGGCTGGAAGAACTGACCTCGTATCTTCAGAAGATTACCGGCAAGCCCGCGCAGGTTTTGACCGAGCCGGCAAAGGCGTCCGCTCCCGCCATTTATTACGGTGCAACGCAGTTTGCCGCGGCGCAGAAGATAGAACTGGCCAAATTCGGCGAGGAGGAATGGGTGGTCCGTTCTGCCGGGAAAGATCTGATAGTGGCGGGCGGTGCGCCGCGCGGCAATCTGTTTGCGGCTTACCATTTTCTGGAGGACGTCGCCGGAGTCCGCTGGCTCAGCCCGTATGCGGAATATGTGCCGTCGGCTCTGCCGGCATGGGACAAGGTCAATCTCACCGGCAAACCCGCAATTGCCCACCGGAGCATTTACCTGTGTCCGGACCGGGACGGAGAACGTTTTCTGATCCGCAACCGAATGAGTCCGGGCAGCCGTGAATACGGGGGACGCCTCACGTTCAGCCATCTCAGCGGCCGTGAACATCTGGGGAGCGGGCATACTCTCTATTCGGTTCTCGGCGATGAGAAATACATTCACAATCTTTACAAGGAACATCCGGAATATTTTCCGCTGATCGACGGGAAACGGAAATTTGACATCACGCGGGGCGGCGGTTCTTCCCAGAGCCAGTTCTGTCTGACGAATCCCGAACTGCGGAAACTGTGGGTGTCCGCCCTGCGCAGACATATCGGCTACGACCGTGAACTGGCGAAGAAGCGCGGCGTCCAGCCTCCGATGTTTTATGCTGTCGACCAGAATGACTGTTTTGACGGCTTCTGCGAATGTCCCGCCTGCGATGCCATCGTGAAACGCGAGGATGCCAAATCCGGGCTGATGCTGGATTTCACCAATTACGTGGCGTCCGAGCTGAAAAACGACGCCCCCGACGCCATTTTTCTGATGATGGCACTGCACAGCACGGAGAAAGCGCCGAAACACATGAAAGCCGCCGCCAATGTGGGGATCCGGCTGTGCGACACCACCAGCAACATGCTTTATCCGTGGACGGATCCCGTCAATGCGAAACATCTCAAAAATCTGGAAGACTGGGCGAAGATCAGCAAGTACATTTACATGTGGGATTACTCCATCAGTTACGGCACTCCGGTCTGCATCAATTACCCGTTCCCGTCCGGGCGCACTTTCGCCGCGGATATGACCACGCTGATGAAGAACAACGGAATCGGCGTGTTTTTCGAACATGAACAGGTCGTCGGCGCGGATATGCGCGACCTGAAAGTCTGGCTGGAGATCAAAGCGGCGGAAGATCCTTCGGTTCCGTATGAAGTCCGGCTCAAAGATTTCACCGACCACTATTACGGCGTCAAAGCCGCGCCGAAAATCCGTGAATACCTTGCACTGCTGGAAGAGGCGGCGCGCAAGGCCAATGCTTCCGTAACCTGGTTCCCGACTCTCAATTCCTTCGCGTACATTACCCCGGAAGTCATGATCCGGAGTGCGAAACTGTTTGATGAAGCCTATGTACTGGCGGAGACCAAAGAGCAGAAAAACCGGGTGGAATACAGCCGGCTTTCGCTGGACCGCCTGTATCTGGTGCGTTCCGCCTCCATGAAAAAGAATATGGAAATCATGGGCAAGGATCCTGCTCTGCTGCCGGATGCGCAAAAAGTCAGAGAACGTTATCTCCGCATCTGGAAACAGTTCATGGCACTGTATCCGGTGACCACGCAGAAGGCGGCGTATTTCCAGCAGGAGTACAGCAAGAACATTCCTGAACTGATGAAGCTGGTGGAACTCCGCAAAGACCTGCCGTGTCCGCCGCAGTTCAAACATGTGAAACCGGATGCGCTGTTCCTTTACAGCAGCACGCTGGCAAATGTCTACGTTTCTTATCAGCATAAAGTCAAGGATCCCGAATCTGTCGCCGGGGAAGCGCTCCGCGCCGACATGCAGGATATTGTCAAATGTCCGCATAAGGGATACGGTCCGGAAAAGTATGAGTATCCGTTCAAGAGTGTCATCTGGCCGACTTGCCGGGGCTCTGTTGCCGGAGCCATCCTGAATCCGCCGAAGACCATGCCCAAAGGGTACTACTGGTACAAAGTTGCGGACGGGGTTGAACTGAACCAGAAATCGGTGATTTCCCCGTTTGCCGGATTCATGATTGCGCTCGATGGTGCGGTCAGCGATAACAGCGAGCTGGGACAGAAATACGAAGTCTGGCTGAGCATCAAAGTTACCGGTCCGGATTTCTTCAGCACCGGAAAACCGACATTGGACAACGTCTTTTATGTGGATCAGGCAGCCGTGATCCGGCAAACCCGGCATGGCGAAAAATGATTGTCCGCGAATAAGTTCCGTTTGCGGAAATACAAAACGCATGACCGTTCAGAAGAATGATCGGTCATGCGTTTTTTCTGTCCAGAAAAGATTTTCAGCGGATCTGACCTTCGCCGTAGATGCGGTATTTATAGGAGGTCAGTTCACGCAGCCCCATGGGACCGCGGGCGTGGAGTTTGTCGGTGCTGATGCCGATTTCCGCTCCCATGCCGAATTCTCCGCCGTCCGTGAACCGGGTCGAAGCGTTCCAGTACACGGTTGCGGAATCGACATGCCCCAGAAAATATTCGGCGGTTTCCGGATTTCCGGTAACGATGCAGTCGCTGTGTCCGGACCCGTACTGATTGATATGTTCCACCGCCTGTTCGACGGAATCGACGATCCGTCCGGAAATATTCAGGCTGAGATATTCGTTGTAAAGCTCTTCCTCCGTGCCGGGTACGGCGGCGGGATCGAGTTTGCGCCAGGCGTCGTCGGCATGAACCGTTACGCCTTCTTTGCAGAACATTTCTTCCAGTTTCGGCAGAAATTCCGCGGCGATTTTCCGGTTGACCAGCACGGTTTCCAGTGCGTTGCAGACTCCGGGACGCTGACATTTCCCGTTGCGGAGGATATTCAGCGCCATCTCCTGATCCGCTTCGGAATCGACGTACAGATGGCAGACTCCCTTATAATGTTTGATGACCGGAATCGTGGACTGTTCCACCACGGCGCGGATCAGCCGTTCGCCGCCGCGCGGAATGATGAGGTTGATAAAGGAATCCAGTTTGAGCATTTCCGAAACGGCTTCGTGGGCGGTCCATGGGATGAACTGCACAGCGCCTTCGGGCATGCCGGCGGCAATGCCGGCGCGCAGAATGCAGTCGGCAATCGCCTGATTGGAACGGATTGCTTCGGAACCGCCGCGCAGGATCACCGCGTTGCCGGTTTTCAGACTCAATCCGGCGGCATCCACGGTTACGTTGGGGCGCGATTCATAAATGAAACCGATCACTCCGATCGGGACGGCGACTTTTTCAATGCGGATGCCGTTGGGACGCGTAACCACCGAAAGTTTTTCGCCCACGGGGTCCGGCAGGTTTGCCACATGACGCAGTCCATCCGCCATGGCTTTGATGCGCTGCTCATTGAGTTTCAACCGGTCCAGCATGGCGGGGGACATGCCTTTGGCTGTTCCTTTTTCCATATCTTCGGCATTGGCGCGGAGCAGTGCCGGAGCGGACTGTTCCACGGCGTCCGCCATGGCGTTGAGCCACCTGTTTTTATCCGCAGTGGAAACATTGGCGATTTTCAATGCGGCGGCTCTGGCTTTTCTGCCGATTTCCGTCAAAGCGGCATGAAGTTCCGCTCCCGTCAGATTTTCTATATTCATAAGATATGCTCCTGGTTTTCCTTCAATAATATAACACCGCAGCGGGAAAATACAATAAATCCGGCGGAAAATCTGCCGTAATGCGGATTGCATGAAAAGTTTTTTACCGTAAAAGGTTGAAAATTCCGGTTCTGCATGTATGTTTCCGTATGAATGATTTTCAACACGAAAGGAAATACATGAAATATCTGATTACCGGGGGAGCCGGCTTTATCGGCAGTCACCTGACGGAATCGCTGCTGGCGGACGGCAATGCGGTTACAGTGATTGATGATTTTTCGACCGGTTCTGCGGAGAATCTGGCGGCGGTCAGGGATCATCGGAATCTGACTGTGATAGAAGAAGACATCCTGACCGGGGACAGCCTGGAACATGCCGTCGGGCAGTGCGATTGCGTGATACATCTGGCGGCGGCGGTCGGCGTGGAACTGGTGGTGCATGATCCGGTGCGGACTCTGGTCACCAATGTGCATGGTTCTGAACGGGTTCTGACTTTTGCCGCTGATGCGGGCAAACGCTGCATTCTGGCGTCCACCAGTGAAGTGTACGGCAAATCCACCGAACCGTTTTTCAAGGAAACCGACGATCTGTGCATCGGACCGTCCACCAATTCCCGCTGGTCGTATGCGTGCAGCAAACTGCTGGATGAATTTTTTCTGATGGCTCTGCACCGGGACCGGAAACTGCCGGGAACCGTGGTGCGTTTCTTCAATACCGTCGGGCCGCGTCAGACGGGGCGTTACGGCATGGTTCTGCCGCGCTTTGTCGCCGCCGCGCTGGAAAACCGTCCGCTGCCGGTTTACGGAACCGGCGAGCAGACCCGCTGTTTCTGTCATGTGAAGGATGTGGTCCGTGCGCTGCGGATGCTGATTCCGCTGGAAGCCTCGCACGGACGCGTGTTCAATATCGGAACCACCCGCCGTATTTCCATTCAGGGACTGGCGGAACTGGTGCTGGAACGGACGCACAGCTCCGCGGGCATTGTCCGGATTCCGTATGAAAAAGCATATGAACCGGGTTTTGAGGATATGCTCAACCGGGCGCCGGACTGTTCCGCTCTGCGTGAACTCTGCGGCTGGCAGCCGGAAATTGAACTGGAACAGATCATTGATGATGTAACCGCTTATGCGGCGGAACACAACGCAAAGGGGGTCAAATGAAAATCACCGAAACGGAATTCCGTTATGAATCCATGCTGGATGAATATCCCGATACCGTTATTTCCTTCGGGGCGGGCGCAACCAATCAGTTCCTCGGAATGCTGCTGAGCAAACAGATCAGTTCCGTGCTGATTTTTGCCGGCGGCTCGGTTTCCGGCTCGCTGAACCGGAGTCTGCCCGATATTCTGGCATTGCTCTGCGAAAATCAGATTGAAGCGTATGACTGGCGCGGTATTCCGCCGGAACCCGTCGTGGAGGACGTCCGCAAAATGCGTGACGCCATTGAAAAAATACGTCCGCAGGTCGTTGCAGCGGTCGGCGGCGGCAGTGTCATGGATGCCGCCAAGGCGGCTTATCTGAGCTGGCAGACCGGCATGGATGTCACGGAGCTGTTCGGAGTCAACCGGGCATCGGAAAAGTTTCCGGATAAAGTTTTCGAACGGGTTGTCTGCATTCCGACGACTGCCGGAACCGGCTCGGAAGTTACGCCGTATGCGAATATCGTCGATCCCGCATCCGGGGTCAAAAAACTGATTATGGAAAAGGCGATCATCCCGGCATATGCCTTTGTTTATCCGAAATACAGCAGCACCATGCCGCGCAGACTGACGGTCAGCACCGCGCTGGATGCGCTGGTTCATTGTGTGGAAAGTGTACTGAATGTGCGTGCGGCGGATGCTCATCCGGATTCCGTGAACTGGGGAATCCGCGGAATCCGTCTGATTGCCGCTGGATTGCCGGCGGTTCTGAAACAGCCGGAGCACGAACTGGGCAGAACTTTCCTCGCGGCGGCGGCGACGCTCGGCGGCATGTGCATCCGCAACCGTCCGACTTCGCTGCCTCATCTGTGCAGTTTTTCTTTTTACGGTAAAGTGCCGCACGGCGATGCAGTCGCGGCTCTGCTGCCGCCGTTCTGGAAATATTATCTGGAAGAACCTGCGGTCCGGGAAGCAACCATGAAGATGGCAGGGATTTTTTCGGCGGAACCGGAACATTCTCCGGAAGAAGTTGTACGCAATGCGGCGGCTTTCATCGCGGCGAACGGCGGACCGGCAAAACTTGCCGATCTGGGATGTCCGCAGAAAATTATTGCGGTAACGGCGCAGAATGCCGTGCTGAATCCGATGAAACTTCAGAGTTCCCCGCGTCCGGTTGCGGTAGAGCAGGCGGCGGAAATCATTACGGATATTCTGACAAAGGCATGGTGAATTCATGAAAATCGTTCTTGCCCCGGATAAATTCAAAGGCAATATGACCAGCCCCGAAATCTGCGAAGTGATCCGGAAGGCTTTTCTGCTGGAAATGCCGGAGGCGGAGATCGTTTCCGTGCCGCTGGCGGACGGCGGAGAAGGCACAACGGCCGCCGTGACTGCCGCCAGTCACGGGACATTGCACCAGGTCCGGGCAACCGGACCGCTCGGGAAACCCGTGGAAGCCGTTTACGGACTTTTCCGGAACGGCACTGCGGCGGTCCTGGAAATGTCTTCCGCCAGCGGACTGGCTCTGCTTTCCCGCGGCGGACTGGATCCGCTTCATGCGGATACCTTCGGCACGGGCGAATTGATTCGCGCCGTTCTGGATGCGGGGGTCAAATCGCTGATAATCGGCATTGGCGGCAGCGCCACAGTGGACGGCGGAACCGGGATGGCGCGTGCGCTGGGATACCGTTTTCTGGATGCGGACGGCGGAGAACTGCCGCCGGGTCCGGGCAGTCTGACCCGTCTGGCGCGGATTGATGTTTCCGGCGCGGATGAACGGTTGTTTCATACGGAAATCAAAGTAGCCTGCGATGTAACCAACCCGCTGCTGGGACTGCAGGGGACGGTGGCGGTGTACGGACCGCAGAAAGGCGTTACGGCGGAAACTGCACCGGTGCTGGAACAGGGTTTGACCCGTTTGGCGGAAGTCTGGAAACGGCAGAACATGCTGTTGTCCGAACGGCCGGGGGACGGAGCGGCGGGCGGCCTGGGAGCCGGGCTGCGGGCGTTCTGCCATGCGGAACCGACTTCGGGGGCGCGTCTCATCATGAAGATTTCCGGGCTGGAAAGGCATCTGGAAGGAGCGGATCTTCTGATTACCGGCGAAGGCTGCACGGACAGTCAGACGGAATCCGGCAAACTCTGCGGAGAAGTTGCGGAACTGGCTCACCGGCATCATGTTCCGGTATTGCTTCTTTCCGGCGCGCTCAAAGGGGCCCCGGAAAACTTCAGCCGTCGTTTTGATTATGCGTTCAGCACGTCAACGGGAGCCCACGCCGATGTGGCGGCGGCGATCCGGGCGGGAAAACGCGATCTGTCATTTACGGCGCGCAATCTGGCGCGTCTTTTCAAGAGAGGAGTCTGCTGATTTATGGAAACAGCAAGATATGGTATGATTCTGGTGGTTTCGGGTCCGAGCGGATCCGGGAAATCCACTTTGTGTGCGGGGATGTTTGAACAGTTCGACGGATTGGAGTTTTCGGTGTCCTGTACGACTCGTGCGCCGCGCGGACAGGAAAAACATGGTGTGGATTATCATTTTCTGACCGTAGCGCAGTTCGAGGAACATATCCGCAACAATGATTTCATTGAATATGCGAATGTCCACGGCAATTATTACGGGACGCTGAAATCGGAAGTGTACGACCGCACGGAACGGGGCATTGACGTGCTGCTGGATATTGATGTGCAGGGCGCGCTGGCGGTCAAGAAACTGTTTGCCGATGACCCGGTTCTGCGGAGCCGCACGGAGTCGGTGTTCATTGCTCCGCCGGGATACACGGAACTGGAACGGCGTTTGCGCGGACGCGGCACCGATGCGGAGGAATCCATCCTGCGCCGTCTTGCCAATTCCAAAAAGGAAATGTCTTTCTGGCGGGAATACGATTATATTATTGTCAATGATGACCTGGCGTCTGCGCGCACCGCGTTTTCGCAGATCATCAGTTCGCTTCGGCTGAAGAGTGCAAGATACAAGGAGGCGCCGTTCCATGAGTATTAAGAAAAAAATCATTCTGGGAGTTACCGGCGGCATAGCCGCATACAAAAGTGCGGATCTGTGCAGCAAACTGACTTCCGCCGGCTATGATGTTCACGTCATCATGACCGACAATGCGCAGGAGCTCATCACCAAACGCTGTTTCCAGACTCTCTCGCGCAATCCGGTGATCTGCAATCTGTGGGACGTGCCGGAATGGAAACCGGAACACATTGAGCTTTCCGAGTCGGCGGACCTCTGCGTGATTGCTCCCTGTACTGCCAATTTCATCGGAAAATATACGCATGGCATTGCGGACGATGCACTTACCACGACGGCACTGGCGTTCACCGGAACCATGCTGCTGGCTCCTGCCATGAACAGCCGGATGTGGAAAGCTCCGGCTGTGCAGGAAAACTGCCGGATTCTCCGCGAGCGCGGTGTGCTGTTCGTCGGTCCGGAAAGCGGACGTCTGGCGTGCGGCGACAACGGCGTCGGCAGAATGGCGGAAGTTCCCGCCATCCTGGAAACCATCAAAAAACTGCTGCCGCCGGATTGACCGGCTGTCCGCACAGGAGGAAAAATATGACCAGACGAATTTTGATAACCGGCGCGGCAGGTTTTATCGGTTCCGCTGTCGCGCGGCACATCATCCGGAATACGGATGACGCTGTCTGTGTTCTTGACAAACTGACGTACGCAGGGCATTTGGAATCGCTTGCTGAAATCGCTGATTCTGACCGGTACCGTTTTGAAAAAGCGGACATCTGTGACAGCGAAGCCGTCGGGCGCATCTTTGCTTCGTTCCAACCGGACACCGTCATGCATCTGGCGGCGGAATCCCATGTGGACCGTTCCATCGACGGCCCCGGCGAATTCATCCGCACGAACATTGTCGGCACGTACACCATGCTGGAAGCCGCCCGTGCGTATTTCAATGCGCAGACTCCGGACACGCAGAAACGTTTCCGTTTTCATCATATTTCTACGGATGAAGTCTACGGTGATCTGGAAGGTCCCGGTGATTTTTTCCGTGAAGACACCCCGTACGCGCCTTCGTCCCCGTACTCCGCCAGCAAAGCGTCCAGCGACCATTTGGTCCGTGCCTGGAAACGCACTTTCGGACTGCCGACGATCGTAACCAACTGTTCCAACAATTACGGTCCGTATCATTTCCCGGAAAAACTGATTCCGCTGATGATTCTGAACGCTCTGGACGGCAAGGAGCTGCCGGTTTACGGCGATGGCGGACAAATTCGCGACTGGCTGTATGTGGAGGATCATGCCCGTGCGCTGTATCTGGTTGCCACGCAGGGCGTTCCGGGCGAAACATATAATATCGGCGGTCATAACGAAAAGAAAAACATCGAAGTCGTTCACCGGATCTGCGACCTGCTGGATGAACTGCAGCCGCGTCCGGACGGCAAGTCTTACCGCGGACAGATCGTTTTTGTGAAGGATCGTCCGGGGCATGATCTGCGTTATGCCATTGACGCCTCCAAAATTCACCGCGAACTCGGCTGGACGCCGCGGGAAACGTTTGATTCCGGCATGAGAAAAACCGTGGAATGGTACTTGAAACAGCGTTTCCTCTGGTGCCGGCAGGTGATGGAAGGCAAGTACAACCGTGAACGTCTCGGCACAGGAGGGTCATCCAAATGAAAGGCATTGTTCTGGCAGGCGGCGCGGGGACGCGTCTGCATCCCATCACCCGCGGCGTTTCAAAACAGCTGCTGGCGGTTTATGACAAACCCATGGTTTTCTATCCGATTTCCGTACTGATGCTGGCGGGAATCCGTGACATTCTGATCATCACCACTCCGGAAGATCAGCCGAATTTCCAGCGTCTGCTGGAAGACGGCGCCCGCTTCGGCGTCCGTTTTTCCTATGCGGTGCAGCCGACGCCGGGCGGTCTGGCGCAGGCTTTTCTCATCGGCAAGGATTTTATCGGCGGGGAGTCGGTCTGCCTGGTGCTGGGCGACAATATTTTTTACGGCGCGAATCTGGCGGCACTGCTGTGCCGGGCGGCGAACCGGGAATCCGGCGCCACGGTTTTCGGTTATTATGTCTGCGACCCGGAACGTTTCGGCGTGGTGGAATTCGACCGGAACGGACATGCCGTTTCCATTGAGGAAAAACCCGCGAACCCGAAGTCGAATTATGCTGTTACCGGATTGTATTTCTATGACAATGATGTCGTTTCCATTGCGGAAACCATCCGGCCGTCCGCGCGGGGCGAACTGGAAATCACGGCGGTCAACAACGCATATCTCGAACGCGGCAAACTCCATGTGGAAAAACTGGGACGCGGTTATGCCTGGCTGGACACTGGGACCTATGAGAGTATGCTTGATGCCGGCAATTTCATCCGGACCATCGAAACACGGCAGGGTCTCCAGGTGGCGTGTCTGCAGGAAATCGCTTTCAACAACGGCTGGATGACTGCGGAGGAAGTCCGTGCCAGTGTGGCGGATATGCTCAAGACCGAGTACGGACAGTATCTGCTGCGTCATGTCGGAGTCCGCTGACCGGATGGAATGAAGATGAAACGGCGTCTGAAACTGCTGCTGTGTCTGCTGACTTCAACTTTGATAGTCTGGTGCTGTTCCTGCGGACAGGATACCGGAACGGACCGGCAGCGGATTCTGCGGATTTCTCCGGGGAAAAAGATTGCCGCGCTGGATCCCGCGCTTGCCGCCGATACGGCAAGCCAGTATATGACTGCCGCGTTTTATGATACACCTCTGCAATATAATTATACGGCACGCCCATACCGGCTGGAACCGTCCATGCTTGCCGCCATGCCGGAACTTTCCGCCGACCGCAGAACGTACCGCTGCCGTCTGCGGGACGATCTTTTTTTTCAGCCGGCGGAATGTTTTCCTGACCGGGAATCGCGCCGGGTGACGGCATCCGATCTGGTGTTTTCCATCCTGCGCCTGGCGGACCCGCGGGTCCGTTCCACCGGCTACTGGCTGGTGCGCGGACGCATCCGGGGCATCGGAACGTTCCGGGAACAGGCAGGCTTGTCGGAAAAGAATGATCTGTCGGTGTATGACCGTGGCTGTACCGGACTCCGCGTGCTGGATTCCCGCACTTTTGAAATCGAACTGGAAAAGCCGGATCCCCGTTTCATTTATGCGCTTGCCATGCCGTATTTTTCCGCGGTTTCCAGACGCGCCGCCGCGTTTTACGGTCCGGATTTCACCGACCGAATCATCGGCAGCGGTCCGTTTGTCCTGACCGAATGGGTCAAAGACTATGTGATTCGCATGAAACGGTATGACGAATACCGCGAGGAATATTTTCCCGGAGCGGACAATCCCGTCGACCGCAAACGGCGTCTGCCACTGCTGGACGGCATGACCTGTTATCTGGTCAAACAGCCATTGGCGGCGTGGCTGATGTTTCTGCAGGGTGAACTGGATTACTGCGCGCTGGACGGTGAAAATTTCGACGCGGTGGTGAATGAACGGAAACAGCTGTCGCCGGCTTTGCGCAAACGCCGGATCACGCTTCATGCGGCACCGGAATTCCAGATCAATTACATCGGTTTTCATTTCGCTGATCCGCTGCTGGGAAAAAATCTTGCTCTGCGCCGGGCGATTTCTCTGGCGTTTGACAAGGAACTGCGTTCACGTATCACCAATGGTCGTCTTCAGCCGGTGTATGGACCTCTGCCGCCGGGGACGGACGGCTGGGAAGCGGATTTGCGCGGTCCGTACGGCGAAAAGAATCTGACCCGCGCCCGCGAGCTGATGAAGAAAGCCGGATTTCCCGGCGGAATCAATCCCGCCACCGGAAAACCGCTGACTCTGACTTTTGACCAGGCGGGCAGCGATACGTTCTACCGTCAGACCGCTGAACTGCTGGCGGCGGATCTGGCGCAAATCGGCATTGTCCTGAAACCGGAATTCAGCAACCGCGCCCGTTTCTTCCAGAAACTTGCCAGCGGACAGGCGCAGCTGTTCCGTCTGTCCTGGACCGGAGATTATCCGGACGCGGAAAATTTCTTTCAGCTTTTTTACGGTCCGAACGCGGAAACCTGCAACCGGGTCTTTTTCCGGGATGCGGAATTCGACCGCATGTATGAGGAAATCAAGAATATGCCGTCTTCCCCGGAACGCACGGAAAAATACCGCCGCATGACCCGGCGTCTGCTGGATCAGTGTCCGTGGATTTTCGAAACTCAGCCGGTCGCATATGTGCTGACCCATTGCTGGATGCGCAATTACCAGCCGCATGATTTCGGGTTCAACCGCTGGAAATATTTTTCCGCGGACCCGGAACTCCGGCGGCAGGTGCGCCGGAGTTTCACGCCCTTGAGCATGAGCGAACTGCGCTGAAAGCGGGATTCAGAGCCGGCACAGGATTTCCGCCGCGATCAGCGTCAGCACAACCATGACCGCCGCCGGGATGCAGTTCAGCAGAATCAGTCTGCCTTCCTTGCCCGACGCATTCACGGTGGCGCAGGCGGCGACCACTCCGGAAATACGGATCATGCTGCCCAGTCCGCCGCCGACATTCTGCAATGCCGTAACCATGGCTTCCGGCAGATTCAGCAGATGCGCCGTGTTGAACTGGAGCGTTCCGAACAGAATGTTGGAGACCGTGCAGGAGCCGGAGAAAAATGTGCCGAACACTCCGATCACCGGCGCCGCATAGAAATAGGCTTTGCCCAGCGTGCCGGCGGCTCCTTGCGCGATCACCGTGAGCATTCCGGGCAGTTCCGCCGGATTCCTGCCGGAGAAAATCATGATCTGCACCAGCGCGAAACTGGCGGCAATCGCCAGAGCCGGCAGCCTGACCTGTTTTTCGGAACTGCGGAAAATCTGCCACAGCTCCCTGCCGGGTATGCCGTAGTAAAACGCCGCCGGTATTGCAACCGCCAGAAACGGAAACACTCCCGGATTGACCAGCACCAGCCAGGTGAAAGCCGTTCCCTGAATTCCGAACATTTCCGGCAGACGGATCGTGCTGCATCCCGCCAGCCAGGACTTGAACGGCAGAAAGGGCAGGCGCGTCAGAACCAGCAGCAGAGCGATCACGGCATACGGCAACCAGGCTTTCCGCTGCGGCATGAAGTTTCCGCTTTCCTCTGTCCGGACCGGTTCCGTCTGTCCCGCATTTTCCGGAAAATCCCAGACCCGTTTCGGGGTCAGCAGACCGGTTTTCAGCACCCCGACCACGACCGGCAGGGCAACCGCCGAACCCAGGATGGACGGCAATTCCGGTCCGAACCAGACCGCCGCCAGTTTCCAGGGAATGACATACGCCGCGCCGGCAAACAATGCGAAGGGAAAAATTTCCGCGATGGAACGGAATTTGTTTCTGTCGGCGGACAGCAGGATCATGAACGCCACGGCGACGAACGGGAGGAAAGCTCCGGACAGAGCGGAAACGGAAGTCAGCGCGGAAATCATCTGCGTGCTGAATTCCGCCGGATTCATGCCGAGCTGTTCCAGACTCGGCCGCAAACTGGAACTGATGGTCAGCACCGGAGTCCCGACGGCGCCGAACGGGACCGCCAGCGTGTTGCAGACCAGCGACACCATCAGGGCGGCAATCACGGGAAAGCCCAGTCCGACCAGCAGCGGAGCCGCCAGTGCGGGCGCGGCTCCGAATCCCGCCGCTCCCTCAATGAAATTGCTGAACAGCCAGGCGATGATGATTGCCTGTATCCGGCGGTCTTCCGAAAGATAGGCGAAAGTCCGGTTGATGGTATGCACCGCACCGCTCCGGTGCAGTATGTTGAGCAGCAGAATTGCCCCGTAAACAATCAGGACAATATCAACGGCTTTGAGAATGCCGAGCAGGGTTGCCGCGCCAATCTGTACCGGCGGCATTTTCCAGAGAAAGAATCCGAAGATTGCGGTAAGAAGCAGTGAAACGGGCAGAGCCTTGCCGGGCGAAACCCGGAATTTGGTCATCAGCACCAATGCCAGAACAATCGGCAGCAATGCACAGCAGATATACATGATATGATCCTTCGAAACAGTTTTTATTTTTTGCGGACGGATAATATATCATCAGTCTGATGATTTGGCAATGGCATCCGGAAAAATTTCAGTCGCAAAACTCTGCCGGTGATCCGGACAGCTGCGCCGCATCGGCGTTTTCCTGAATGCGCCGGCGGAAAGTCCGCGGGGAACAGCCGGTATGCTTGCGGAAATCATTGGAGAAATACAGCTGGTTCTGATAGCCGCAGAGCGCCGCCGCTTCCTTGACGGGGATGGATTTGTCCTGAAGCAGGTTCTTGGCGTAATTGATCCGCAGATTGATCAGAAACTGAACCGGCGTCATGTGCAGATGTTCCTTGAACAGACGCGTCAAAGTCGTTTTGCTGCAGCCCGTCTCCCGGCACATGTCCTCCAAGGTCAGTTTCTGGAAAATGTTCTGTTCCATGAAATGACGGCAGACGACCAGCACCTGCGGCAGTGCCGACATCTGCCGGGACGTTGCAATTTCCATCAGGAACGTATATGCCAGAATGGAGAGTTCGGATACGGATTCCAGTTTCTTTTCATGCAGCAGCAGACAGATCCGTTCATGCAGCTCCATGATTTTCGGCGAGAGGAAATCCGGGATCACCAGGAAAGAATCCAATTCCAGCGTCTTGACCAGGATTTTGAGTGCCATCCCGTTGAATCCGATACATTTTTTCACGCAGTAGCCGGCGGGGCCGGTTTCCAGTTTATGCGTGCCGAACGGGATCAGCGCCAGTTCCCCCGGATTCAGCTGCGAAATGATTCCGTCATGATGGATTTTCAGATTCCCCTGCTGAACAATCTGAATGTCCATATTGTCGAAATGGTCATGGTTGACCCAGTACCCGCGGGAAAACCGGCTGTCTCCGGCAAAAATGGGCCACAGCGTCATCGCCTGGAAGGTCGGCGGAATCCACGCATTCATCTTTTCCCGGATGAACGGCATGGCATTCTGATTGTAGGTTGTATCCCGTCTGATTTTCATTTGCCGGCATTCTCCCGTACTGTTCGCGATTTTTTATATATTTTTGCTCTGATTTTACATAATTTACATCTGAACTGCTATTGTTTCAAATGATATTTCGATTATAATATATAATAAAAGACAGGAAAACGGGCTGCCGGTTCGTTTTTCTCCGGGATCAAGGAAAAGCAAAGAAAGGAAACAGGCTGATGAACAGAGGCAGAAACTTTTTGCTGAAGTTGATTTTCAAACGCAAGTCATTGCAGTTTACATTGATAGAACTCCTGATCGTGATAGCGATCATTGCGATTCTGGCGGGAATGCTGCTTCCCGCGCTGAACAATGCGCGGAATGCCGCCCGCGAAACTTCCTGCCGGAACAATCAGAAACAGCTTGGTCTGCTTTTGCTCGGCTACGCCTCTGAATACAACGGCTGGGTTCTGCAGAACAATTCCGCCGAACATTTCATCGTTTTCCTGGCACGTGAAACGGGCGTCCGGCTGGACTGGAGATCGCCGGGCACACTGAAACCGTATCATTGCCCGTCTTCCAATGCCGAACTGCACCTGACGTCGTCCGGTCATCTGGATCAGTCGCTTTACGGTTCGTTTCTCCAGACCGTCATCAACCATTATACGGTCAAGACAACCGGTTACAATTCGCCGTACTGGGTGTATTTCCGCAATCTCTACAAAGGAGAAGGTTCGCCCGGAACCTGGCATTTCATCGGGGACACCGCCTGCCTGACGACAGCCGGCAAGACGCAGTGTACGGATTATTATTACCCGTACAACAAAGGAAGCGGAACATGGGGGTATCTCCACATGCGGCACAAAAACAAAATCGGGATCTGGTTTGCGGACGGTCATGCGGAAGGAGTGATGGCTCCTCAGCTGAAACCGCTGATAATCAAAACGTACCGTCTCGAAAACGGCGTGCAGGTCATATTGTAAATAATTGGAACGAAAGGATTGAGTATGAAGACAAGTCTTTTTTCCGCCTTGCTGTGTCTGGGAATAACCCTGGCGGCAGCTCCGTCTCCGGAGAAAGTGGCAGAGGTGAAAGCAGGAAAAATCACGGAGGCCTGCGCGTCCTGGTGGGGGTTCAACGAAGAGGATTCCGCGGAATTCCTTCAGGCGGCTCTTAATTCCGGAGTCCGGAAACTGACCGTGGACTACACCGGCAAAGACTGGGTCGCCGGGAAAACCCTGACGCTGCCGTCCAACCTGGAACTGGTGATAGCGGACAAGGTTGTCGTAAAAGCGAAACGCGGTGCGTTCAAAGGACTTGGAGATGCGCTGTTCCGCGCGCCGGGCAGCCGGAACCTCACGATCCGCGGGGAGGGGAGCGCCACCCTGATGATGCACCGCAGGGATTATGCCGACAGCACAAAATACCGGGTCGGGGAATGGCGGCACATCATTTATCTTTTCGGTGTTACGGATGTTGTGGTCCGCGACATCCGGCTGACCGGGAGCGGCGGCGACGGCATTTATGTCGGTGCGGGCGTTCAGCCGTACTGCAAGAATGTGCGGATTGAGAATGTAACTGCTGATGACAGCAACCGCCTGGGCATTGCCGTCATCAGCGCGGAAGACCTGCTGATCCGGAATTGCCGGTTTGTCCGTACCGCTGGGCTGTCTCCTGCCGGCGGACTGGATTTCGAACCGAACCGCCCGGCGGAACGGTTGGTGAACTGCGTGGTGGAAAACTGTCTGTTCGAAAGCAACCGCGGAGCGGGGATCAGCGTATCGCCGAATCATCTGAACAAAGATTCCCTGCCGGTTTCCATCACGTTCCGGAATTGCCGTTCGGTCGGCAATGCGCACGGCATGTTCCTGTACCCGACGCGCGATTCCAAGGCTGCTCCAGTGAAGGGGAAAGTCGAGTTCATCAATTGCGAATTTCTGAATAACTGCAACCTGTTCCAGGACCCTGTGGCGGACAGCATCCAGTTTCTGTTCCGCAATTGCAGATTCACGCCTTCGGAGAAAAAAGGCGCGGTGATGGAAATGATCTGCAAACATGCGTCCGGACGTCGGATCGGCGGACTGTTTTTCGAGAACTGCACTATGGAATGCGATCCGGCGAAAAATCCGCCGCTGGCGCTGCTGTATCAGGGAAACGGTGCGGTTTCCAATGAGATTTCCGGTTCGCTGAAAGTGGTGAACGGCGGAAAAACGGAAATGTTTGATTTCCCCGCTTTCATCCGGGAACGCCAGGCTTATTTCGATAAGATCAACAGCCTGAAAAACGCAGTAAAACTGGACCTGCCTTCTATGAAACGCCTGAAAACGGCACGTCCCCGGTTCCGGAATGAAGCCTGTCTGCGCGGAAAATTCACCTATCTGCAATATGCGGAAAAAGGCGAAACCGTTACTGTCAATGTGCGCATCATTTCCGGCGGCTATCCGCAGAATGTGGATATGGAACTGCAGGCTCCGGACGGCAGACGGCTCCGGCATCTTTCGTTTCCGCCGGACAAAAAAGACAATGCCGTAACCTTCACCGCCGCTGAAACGGGCTATCATATCCTGACCGGCGTAACGGTTCAGCGTGTGGATATTTCCTCATCACGTCCGGGCGGAGCGTATCTGGTGAAGGACGGCTTCCAGATTCTGCTGCCGATTTCCGGAAAACTTTATTTCGAAGTGCCGGAAGGCGTGGCGGAATTCCAGGTGGGAATCTCCGCGGACGAACGGGCGTCGGCCGCTCTGCTGAATCCGGAAGGCAAAACGGTCATGGCACGGGATGACATCAATTCCATGACGCTGTTCACCGGGAAACGCGCCGATGCTTCCCGTTCGGAAATCTGGGCGGTCGAAATCCGGAATGCCGTCTGGCAGGTCAATGTGAAAATGTATGAGCCGCTGATCCCGCTGTTGTCCTCCAATCCCGATACGCTGCCGCTGAAAGGAGATCCGGACAAGACGGTCCGGGGATTTATTCCGGCGGAAAACACCGCGCTGGCGGAAAGTTTTGCCAATTCCGGATTTGAGAAAATCCGTGATGGATTCCCGCTGTATTGGCAGAAACCTTCGGAAGCCGGGGCGAAAGTGTCCGTGGTGACGGAGAAGCCTTTTGAAGGCGGCAATGCCCTGCGTCTGGAATCGCCCGCCGGTCTGACTCTGATGAGTTACAGTTTCCTCAAAGCGGAACCGGGCGCGAAAATCCGGGTGTCTGCGCAGGTCCGCGGCAAGGGAAAATTCCGTTTTGAACTGTCGAATTACAGTGCGGCGAACAGACGCTGGATCCGTCCGAATACCACATCGCCCCTGTATGCCGTGGATTCAGCGGACTGGCAGGAAATTTCCTGCGAACTGCCGGTTTCCGCCGCTGTTTCCGCGGATGGTCCGGTCGGCTGGCTCCGTTATGTGCTGGTGCTGCAGAAAGACAGCGTGCTGGATATTGACAACTGCCGTGCGGAAACCGTGAAATAACGCTGCATCATATACCGGAAAAACAAGTCAGGAACGCGGGAACCGTTTTCCTGACTTGTTTTTTACAGGCAAGCGCCATGCCGGAATTTATTTCGTATTGTTCTGAAATTTTTTTATCAGTTCAATGCACTGTGTTCTCTGCTGCTCGGGCCGCTGCTTGTCATAGGGGTGTTTATATACGGTGTCCCGGAGTTCTTCACCGAGAAATTTCTTTGCTTCGGCGGCGGCAGGATGTGCGGGATGTTTTTTCAGCAGGGATTCCAGCAGTGCAAAGTATTTGATGTCGGTATGTCCCAGCCGGAAACATTCCATCCGGACCGAAGTAACCGGCTGTGAGCCAGCCATATACATGATTCCGCCCTGACAGGCCTGTCTCCAGTTGGAAATGCCGTTGAAATTGTGCGGCTGGTCGATCAGCTGATAGAATGCCGCGACCTGGAGATTGTGGACCCATGTCCAAAGTCCGTGCAGGCGGAAATATTCATTCAGATTCTGGCGCATGGAGGTATAGCAGACATAAAAGCCGACTTCTTTTCCTTTTTGGCGGAGTTCCCTGATGAAGGCGGCGTATTCCGGGGCGGTGAAATATCCTTTTCCCCAGAAAATCCAGACATCAAGAAGATCCTGAAGTTTCCGGAGCTTGTCAAGAGGAAGTTTCCGGGAATCGAACGTTGCCATCAGGCGCATTTCCGGCGCACTTTTCCGCGCAATGCACAGCGCTTTATACAGCTCGTCAAAATTCGACGGCGGGGGTTCGTCCCAGATTTCCACCATGTATTTTTCAGGCTTGACATTCAGTTTGCGAAGAGAATCCGCAAGGCTTCTGACACATTCCGCCCAGCCGCGTTCCCATTCCGGGGTATTCACTTTGAATTTGTTCATGCTCCAGAGATTCTTGAAACGGGGATAAATACTGTATTCCACCGCGAAACGTATTTTTCCGGCAATTCCGCATTCTTCCGCCCAGCTCCGCAGTTCCGCCATGCTCTTCACCGCGCGCGAATCATCAAAACTGCGGAGCGAACCGTCATCGTTGAACGTCATCTGGAAATTCCATGGATGAAAATGAAAATCCCGGATCCCCAGTTCCGCCATGGTCCGGAACATCTCCTTGCCGCATGCCCTGTTGAACATATTGATCGGAATCACGGGTTCCGTCGGAAGTTTGAAATCCAGCACCTCCACCGTCAGCGGAAATTCCCGCCATTTCCCGATATATGAAAGACGGTCGGCATTCACCTGCGTCAGTTCCTCGCCGAGCGGTACAACCCGGACCATTCCGGAATAACGTCCCGGCGGCACTCCGGCGGTGTTGAAATTGATCCAGATCAAGCCGGAATCGTTCGCCGGAACACTGAAAATTCCGGCGGATGCGGGAACCAGCGGGTCAAACCGCAGACCATGCTGTTTGCCTTCTCCATCCTTCACCTGTACCCCGCGCAGAATATGAATCTGCTCCGCAGGAAATATTTTTCCGTCTGCATTTTTCAAGCCGGGACATTCGCTTCCGGCAGCTCCGGGATGAAACACGGAAACCCGGTATTCCTCAAAGCGTCCGGTATGATTGGAAAGCAGCAGGGTGAACGGACGGATTTCATTGCCCGCCGCCGTAACGGAAAACGCATCCTTCCGTTCCTGAAAATCCGGACGCACCGGAATTTCAGGCGAATGGGTCGGAAGACATTCCGTCAGGGAAAAAACCTGATTCCCCGAAAGGCTGCGGTACAGTTTTTCTTCCAGACGGCGCAGTTCATTGAATTTTTCCTGATTTCCCGCAAGACGCAGGACATTTTCCGTCTGTTTCCGGAATTGCGCGGCGTCCGGATTTGATGCCGCCGCCTTTTGCAGACGTGAAATTTCTTTCTGGAAATATCCGTCCCCGGTCAGAATTCTGCCGAACAGCGCCGGATTGTGAAAATCGCGGTCGATCGGATTCCAGGTGAAATACCGCAATCCCTGATTCCTGTAATTCGCGGCATTGAATCCCAGCAGAATTCCCGATCGGACGGATGATTTTGTCAATCCGAGCAAGGTAAACGGAATCGTGAAACGCGCCTGCCAGACGGTGTCCCCGTTTCCCGGAAGCACTTCCGCATCCCATCGCTTGTCCGTCGGGGAAACCGGAATGCCCTTCCGCATTCTTGTCCCGTCAAATGCAATGGAAAAATGATGGATTTCCTGCTGCCGCAAAGTCGGATCGAAAATGATTTCCATCCGGTCGCCGGACTGGAATGACTTGCGGGAGGAATGATTCCCGGAGACGGTAATCTGAAATGCTTCGTCAACGGTTTTCACCGCGACAGATGTCGAAGCTCCGGCATTTTGCCGGGAACGGAGTCCGGTAAAATCTTTTTGCGGAGATTCCCCGCAGCCCAGCAGGCGGACCGGCTGGGTCTGGACGTTTTTTCCGTTCTGGACGTTTTGAGGAACTGCCGGCGGAAGTTCTTCGAGAAGGATCTTATCTACAAGCAGATAATCTCCGGGTGAAGGCAGGTTGCCGTCTTTGGCATTGCCGCGGACATTGACCGCCAGCGCGGCACGTTTTGCCGCCGGACCGGTCCGGAAGGTCCCTTTCTTGACAATGAATTCATCCGGTGTCACATCGAATTTGTCGATCGCCATGCCGTCATTGAGCGGAACGCGTCTGCGCCCTTCCCATTTTTTATCCGTTGACCACTCGATGATGTGAACAAAGGAACTTCCCTGCGGCAGTTTCCCTTTGCATTCCAGCGAATAACGGTAAAAGGTATTGGGTTTGACCGGCACACCGCCGTTTTTGTCCGAACCCCACAGGACGCAGACTGCGCAGGAATCCGGTTTGCCTTCTTTTTTCTCCGGCTTGAGGAAATCCAGACGCATGGTTTTGTTCCAGGTCCGGGGTTCAGTGAAATGCGTTATGCGGAAGGTGTTCGGAACACAGTCTATCATGCTGTTCCGGATCGACTTGTCGAATTCCGGGTCCGGCAGAAGATTTGCCGCGTGAAGCGACAATGCGAAGAAAAATGCGGGAAGAAAATATGTTTTCATTGATGCACCCATGTTGGAGTTGAAGCAGCGTTATCACGTACGGGACGGAAATGATACGCGTTTGCGGAAGTGATGTCCCTGATTTTCAGATGAGTTACCGAGCCGTCGAACACGACCGCATTGGTTCCGAGTGAATGCCGTGCATCAATCGGACGCCGGTTCGCCGGGATACTCCCTGCCGGTTTCTGATGTATCCGGTTCTGCGGATATTGTCCCATGAAGCCGATATAATCATCATAACTGCGTGCTTCCGTTTTGTTCAGCCCGTCGATGAACAGGACAGGATTCCGGGGTGCGCCCCGGAACTCCTTCTGAAGTTCCCGCTGCCTGATGAGGGGCGCCCGCATATGATTATGGATGTGACCGTAAGTCAGGTAGTTCATCACGTAGTTCGTGTCATTATTCACCTTGCCGACAGTGTCGTCCGCGCGGCACTGGTAGATTTTCCAGTCTTTGAGATACCCCAGGGTAATGTAGTTGGAGTGCCAGGAGTAGCGGTTGCAGTTTGCCCCCAGAATATAATCGTTGTAATCCAGGACATATGACTGATACGCCAGCCCCATCTGTTTCAGATTGGAGCGGCAGGCAATGTCCTGCGCCTTGGCTCGCGCGGCGGCCAGTGCCGGCAGCAGCATCGCAGCCAGAATCGCGATGATCGCAATGACGATCAGCAGTTCTATCAGTGTGAACGGCAATCCGCTTCCCCGAATCTTTCCGGGACCTTGCTTCTTTTTCATCATTCGCCTCCTTGTTGTTTAAGGTAAAAACATTATGTGGATTCCCTGATTATCAGACGGCAGGGAACTGTAACCAGACGATGGCGCGCGGGGTCATTCATCGAAGCCAGAAGTTCTTCAGCCAGCAGTTCCGCAATGGTTTTGCTCGGCTGGTCCACAGTGGACAGGGCAGGGTGCAGGTAACGCCCCGTTTCGATATTGTCAAACCCGGCAACAGACAGCCGTTCCGGAATGGAACAGCCGGCTTCCTCCGCCGCTCTCATGGCGCCGATCGCGATTTCGTCATTATGCGCAAAAACACCGTCGGTATCCGGATATCCGGCAAGAACTTCCCGCATCATTTCATAGCCGCTGTCCAGAGAATCGCATCCGGCAGCAGCCAGTTCCGGACGGAAGGGGATTCCCGCTTCCTCCAATGCGCTGCAATAACCGCGGAAACGCTGTTCTTCCGGACTTGAAACCCCCAGAAAAGCGATCCGTTTCCTGCCGCGCGCAATCAGATAGCGGGTCATTTCCAGACCTGCCTGAAAACGGTCCGGCAGAATCTGGCTGGCGGGAAGGTCCAGTGGCGTGTTGCCGCCGTAAAACACCAGCGCCGTGTCCTCGCAGCATATCGGATACAGTTCATCGGCAACCGTGCCGAGGGCGATGATTCCGGCGACACGCAGTTTCTTCAGATGATCCGCCAGCTGTTCCAGTCCGTCCTTCCGCTGAATCTGGGAAAAATAAAGCAGATAGCCGCGGGGCGTCAGAAGTTTCTGCAGTTCCTGAAAAAGTTCGGCATAAAACCGGTTGACCAGCGACGGCAGAATCACCCCGATGACATTGCTCCTGCCATGGCGCAGAAGCTGTCCCGCCAGATTCGGACGGTATCCGGAATCTGCCGCCATTTTACGGATCGTCTCGCTCAGAACACGCGATATCCGCGGCGAGCCTTTCAATGCCATGGATACCGTGGCCTGGGAAATATTCAGTTTTTCCGCTATTTCTTTCTGATTCATCTGATGAAATCCTTGCGTTTATACGTATAAACATACACATGAATTGCCGTTTGTCAATAGCGGAATCGAAAAAAATGAAGTTTTTTTTCGCGTGCGGAAGCGGGACGCGACTACCAAAAGTCCGCAGTTGGCAAAAACAATAGCTTTTCCTTACCCTATTCATACTCAAAACATAATTGCGTTTTTATGAAAATTTTCGATTTCCGGACTTTTGGCAGTCGCATCGATTTGAGGTGATGCTATCTTTTCGTTTGTGGACTTAAATATTGGATTTGAAATTTGCTTTTGGCGTGTTATATTACAATAGTTTGGTGAGAATGGCTTTAATTATCGGAGCCTTTATGATTGTAAGCTACAAAAAGTTGTGGAAATTTTTGATCAGGCGGGATATGTTGAAAACAGAACTGTGGCTGTGGTTCAGTGGCAGTTCTGCCTCTTTAGCCAAACTCGGCAAGGACGAAAAACAGGCAACAGCTGTTCCTGAGAAAATATGCCACGCTTTAGATTACAACGTCAGCGGTATCATCATAGATGTTACAGGAATATATTGATAAGGAGAATTTGATATGAGCCTTACAAAAAATGCCTATATTGATGCATCTAACGTATATGAAAGTTCTCTTGATGATAACTACAAAAAGGCTAATGGTGTATTTTATACAGATTTATCGCTTGCCGAAAAGATATTGCGTGAACTAAATTTGCCTAAAGATGTAATAGTTATGGATCCATGTTGTGGTTCAGGAGTTTTTCTTTATGCCGCAAAGATGAATGGGTTTGTTAGACTTTATGGGGTAGACCATGATAAGAATGCAATTAATTTTTGTCTTAATAATATCAACAATGTATCATTCACTGCTTGCGATTCAATCGGTAAAACCGGAAATGAACTTTTGAACGAACTTAAATTATCGGCTCATCCTGATGTCGTTATAGGAAATCCGCCATATGTACCATTGGCGGAGACTGCCGAATTAGAGAGCGACTATCTTTTTAAACGTAGGGTATCGGATTCCGGAAACAACTTGTTTGTTGCAGCTTTGATACGTGCTTTTGAAATAGTTAAAGCAGATGGAATAGTATCATATATTATTCCTAAAAACTTTTTACATGTGGCAGGGTATAGTTTATTAAGACGGATGTTGCTTGAAGAAAAGACGATAGTTTCCATAGTTGATATCGGTGCATATTTTAAAAATGTACGAGGTGAGCAAATTGTGTTTACTGTAAAAAATTCTGTAGCTGATAAAAAACATAATATTAAATTGAAAAAGCTATCAAGTAATCGTTTTGTAACGATGTGTTCTATTCCGCAATCGTTCTACAAAGATGAAATCTTGATTTTTAATTGCAATGAAGACTTTTCTACATACCAAAAATTGACATCATCCTATCAATCATTGGCCGATTTGTGTAATGGTTATGTTGGAAGAGGAAAATCTGTTTCAGATACGGCAATTGTTGGAAAAGAGATTAGAAAATTTGGATATAAGAATCATGTTGTTCCTGAGAGAGGAAATACTGTGTTTATTCAAAATATTTATAGCGCTGAGGCTGGTGTTATTGCCGCTTTTGGCGGAGATATGGAAGCTGCGCAAACGGTTACAGTATTTACTGACGGCGATGAAAAAATGTGCAGATATATATTAGGAATACTACATTCTCGGTTATGCAATCTTTTTTTATATAAATATTGCTATAATTACTCAAAATTAACTATGCATACCGATGCCAAGTACTTGAAAAAAATACCATTGCCTTCTACAAAGCAGCAGGAAATTTATTTTGACTCAATATTACGTCTGGTCAACAGATTGGAAAATAATGATTACATGAGCCAAGAATGGTTTGATTATTTGGAAGAATTAAACCAGATAGTATATACCGCTTATGGAATTACTAAAAAAGAATCAGAGTATATCGACTGTGAAGTAAAACGAATTCAATCGAAGAGGTGGATATCAAATGGACAATTCTAAAAAGTGTAATGATCTCTCCGGTAAAGAATGGTTGCAAAACTCGTTTAGTATTTGGAGAAATTTGTCGAAATCAAGCGAAGAAAAAGATTATAGGCATCCTGCTTCTTATCCAGTTGCATTGTGTGAGAAACTTATACGAACGTTTTCACAGGGAGATTCTCGAGTTTTAGATCCGTTTAACGGTATAGGTTCCACTACTGTTGCCGCTAAGAATCTTAGCCGTGAAGCTATAGGGATTGATTTATCTGAAGATTTCTGTCGAATTGCGCAATCTCGTGTAGACGGTGATGCAAATATTCAAATTATCAACGGGGATAGTTTTGAAGTTTTAAGAACGCTCTCTGATAACTATTTTGATATCTGTATTACTTCTCCACCGTATTGGGATATTCTCAATATGAAACGGAGTGCCGACCAGAAAAATACAGTAAACTATTCTGATAAAAAAAACGATATTGGCAATATTCCAAAC
>ERZ1034992.381-NODE-381-length-26198-cov-24.968634_pt1 | contig 26198 bp, 46 predicted proteins | sample MGYA00520695_ERZ1034992 | MGnify/ENA primary metagenome ERZ1034992 (study PRJEB33766, sample SAMN09781778) | gut metagenome | biome: gut microbiome | host: Homo sapiens | place: Madagascar | study: EMG produced TPA metagenomics assembly of the PRJNA485056 data...
GACTTCACACCATCCCGTTTTCGGTTTGTTGTATGACCGACAATTTTTGCATCGCGTCACGATCACGGCATCCACGGTTGGGGCGTCACTTACTTCCCGCAACACTTTGGCAGCCAGCAAGTACGGAATTTCCTGTGAGTCCTCCGAGAACACATTTTTGCTGTAAACGGCGCCGTGATAGCGCCTTGTGTTTTCGATTGCCCTCGCACCGGCGTTCATGGCAAGCACAAGTTCTTCCGTGCGCTCGATGTATTCAGCCATGGTCAGCCCTCCTTTTCCGGGTATCCAAGCCGGCTCCGCAGCCGCCGGATCTTAACGGCCCGCTGCTCCGCCACTGCGTCCTCGACTTTAAATTCGATTTCCATCTGATCGAGCATGATCCCCACATCGGCGATCTCCTCGGCGATGTTGGCAAGCGTGTCGCCGTCAATGCGACCGCGAAGAAATTTGCACAGCACATTCTGCAACTCGGCCATTTCCTCAAAAACCATCGTGATCTGTGCCTGTCCGCCGTAGCATCTGAGCGCCTCACAAAAGGTTTTTCGCTCCATATCAGTCATCCTTCATTCCCTCCATTCTGAGCTTCGCTCACGGCTTGCCCTCCCATGGCGTTTCAAGCCATTTTTTAATTTCATGCCAATCTGCTGGCATCGTCGAAACACCAGAGAGGTCTTTCACGATGATATCCATCCGGAAATTGCACAGCACCCCGGCCAGCTCATTATCCGTCATGCTCCGGATCCGGTCCGCGATGGTAACGGGCCACGTGCGATACGGGCACTTTTCGATTGCGGCGCAGTTTTGAAAGTCATAGCCCATCTGCATGGGGCACTGCTCTCCTGTACACTTTTTCATCACTTACCATCCCTTTCAGCTTGATTCCATTCCGTCTGTTCCACTCTTGTCCAGCCGCCCTCGCCTTGTCAAACTCTGCCTGCGCTCGTTCCAAAACGTCCGGAGGTACATCCGCAATGGGCTTGCCCTCGTATGGGCGAAGGAGGTCAAAATAGGCTGCATAGTGCTTTCGTTCTTCGTCAATCAGTTTTCGGCACCTTTCGAAGTGAGCATCGTTCCGCTGCATTTCGATGCGTCCCAGCGCACGATCCAAATAATATTCGTTAGCCGCTTCCGCCAGCATATCTACCACTTGCAGCAGTTCCGCCTTCGTCAGATCACTTGGCTTCAGCATTTTCCACCTCCGGCGGCTCCGGTCTTTTTAGCTCAAACTGACTATATGGCATAACACACAGCTTCTTGGAATCGCAGTCAGCCATGCCGCTTACAATGCCCTTGCAATGAGCGCAATACTGGCACATCCACGTCTTTCCGGCTTTTCTGACATCCGCAATTATCGACATAACATAGTTGCGTTCAAGCATCAGTTGTCTATTCTGCTCCCGCAGCTTTTCAATTTCCTGCTGGAGCGCCGCAATGTGGGTGCTTTGGTTGGCGATCCGGTCGGCTGCGGCAAGCCCCACGGCGTCAACATCGCAAGAAGACCACTCTGTCAAATTGACTTTTCCCGCCAGATCTTCCGGGACCGGCTCCGTTTTGTAAAACGGACATTTCTTGCAGTCGCCCATTGGCCCGCCCGCTGTTGAAACGCATCTCAAGGCATTTACGAGTTCTTGATCTCTCAAAATGGCAGCTCTCCTTCCTCATCCTCCGGGATCTCCCGGAAGTCCCCTGACGCAGGCGGTGCGGACGCTGTGTCCGATTCGGACCGCTTGCTATCGCCAAAATACACATGCTCCGCCACCACTTCGGCGGAGCGCCGGTTGTTTCCGTCCTTGTCCTTCCAGTCCCGGAGCTGCAAGCGGCCCTCTACCACGGCCATGCGGCCCTTGGTGAAAAACTTGTTCACGAAGTCCGCCGTGGAGCGCCACGCCACGATGTCCACAAAGTCCGTCTCCTTCTCGCCGGACTGGCCCTTGTAGTCCCGGTCAACCGCCAGAGAGAAGGACGCCACGGCCAGCCCGCTGCCGGTATGCCGCAGCTCCGGGTCACGGGTCAGACGGCCCATCAGTACGATATGATTCAGCATGATTTGTCTCCCTTTTTCCATCGGCCCGGCATGTAGCGTCGCCGCCGGTCATGAATGTATTCCACCATGTCCACCCACTCCTTACGGGACGGCATGGCTGCCAGCTCTGCCCTATGGATCTCCTCATAAACCGCCCACCGGGGGCAGACCGCCGGATCGTGACATCCGATCCGGCGATCCGGGCAGTTTAGGCACGGAGGCGCGGTCATAGGGCCACGCCCTTGGCCGCTACCGTCAGCAGGATCACGGCAGCCACGGCGGCCGCCAAAGTCAGCACCGGGAGGACCCGGCTGCGGCGCTTCCCGCGCCCTGTGTATCTCATGTGTCCGCTCCTTTCCCTGCCACTGGGACAGGCGGCAGCCGCATCCACCAGGCCACGGGGGCCTGTGCCTCGATTCCGCCCGGCCTCATCCAGCGTTGGCCATCCCAGTCAAAAAACCGCTTCCAAAGTTTCCCGCCGCCCAGGTCCACACAGACTGCAAACTCTCCCGGCTCCTCCGGAGTAGTGCTGCCGGGCATCCATCCGGCGATCATCAGCTGGCCCTCCGGCAGCGTCGGCGGTGTCAACTCATCCGTCAGGCCGTAGAGGTAGTCCGTGCTGACGCCGAAGCACAGCGCCAGCTTGGCGATCTTCTCCGACCCGCACATGGAGGCGTTCTCGCACGCGCTGTACGTCCCCGGGAACTCGTCAATGCTCTGGGCAAATTTCTTCCGGCTCATGCCGGTCTGGATCCGCAGCTCCTTCACCCGCTGGCAGAAGGTGGGAACCATCACCTTGTAGTCCAGCCGGGGATCCTTCACCGCCGGATTCACAGCCGGGGCTTCCGGCTGCTCCACCGGCTTTTTCTCCACATACCGGCAGGCCGCCGGGCAGGTGTCCCGGGCCAGACAGTGCAGGCAGCAGTTAGAGCCCTTCCACTCGCCGTATCGGTAATCATGGTCATACATCCGCTCCGCGTTCTCGCACATCCGGCCGGTGTGCTCACACTTCCGGCACACGGCGGTATAACAGGTGGAGAACTTCCGCACCTCGTTGATGGTGCAGCTCCGTCTCTTGTCGATGATCCAGTCCAGCAGCCGATACTGCTCGTCGATGTCCATCCGGGCGATTAACAGGGCCGCCGCCTCCGGGATCTCGTCCCGCTTCCAGCGTTCCATCAGTCCCGGCACTTTCAGGCCGTTCTTGATGGCCGACAGGTTGGCCACCTTCGTGGCGTTTATCTTCAAGGCCTCCGCCACACGGTCCCGGATGCGCCCCGGCAGTTCCTCACCGGACTCCCGGCGCTTGATGTAGGCCTCCGTCAGACGCTCCGCCTCGTCGGCCAGCAAGGCATTAGACTTCACCCGCTGCCGGTTGGCCTCGATGATTGCCGCCTGCTCCTGACCCTCCGACATGGGAGGCAGCACCCGGCAAAGCACGGTTGCCCACTGATCCGGGGTTTCCGTCTCCCGCAGGGCCTTAATGGCAGCCATGCGGCTGTGGCCGGAGATCAGGCGATAGGTGCCGTCACCGGCAGGGACCACCGTGGGCGGCTCCAGCAGGCCGTTTGCCCGGATGGAGTCCGCCAGCGCCCGCAGAGCTTGAGGGTCAGGCACCGGGTAAAAGTTCCGGGGGTTGTCCCGAATATCGTCAACCGGGATCTCCATCATGGTGTCCGCCACACCGGCCAGCTGCTCACCCAGCACGTCCATCACGTTAAATTTCCGCTTTTCCATCCTCAGCACCTCCCGGAGATTTCCTTCACCAGCTCGGCGTAGTCCTTGCTGGCCGCGCAGTAGGGACGGGCCACCGGCAGCGGGACCTTTTGGAAGGTCGCGCTGGGGACGGCCTTGGAGAACCGGATCACCGTCTCAAACACCGGAAGCGCCCCGCCCCGGATGGCCGCGAGGGCCTCCTTCTCGTCCGCCATGTGCGTAAACTGCGTCACCAGCACGCCCAGCACCGACAGCCGGGGGTTGATGGCCCGCATGTGCTGGAGCTGCTCGGCCAGATTGGCCATGCCGCCGGTGGAGTAGTAGTCCAGCCGAATGGGGATAATCACCTCATCCGCAGCGGCCAGCGCCGCCGTGCAGGCTGCCGACAGCGCCGGAGGGCAGTCGATCAGGATGAGATCATAGGCGTTGTCCTGGTCCGCGTCCTCCTCGATGGCGTCCCGGAGATCCGCGATAGCCCGCTGCATCCGGCCCACGCCGCTCTGGGCCATGTGCCGGTCTGCCACCAGCAGGTTGATGTCGGATGGGATCAGGTCGATCCCGTCAAAAATGGTGGGCGTTACGAACTCCGGATAGTACCCGGCGCCCTCGGTCAGGAGGGCCAGCGTGTCCGCGCCCTCCTCCGCGTCGATCCCGAAGGACATGCTCAGATTTCCCTGACTGTCCCCGTCGATCAACAGGATCCGCTTGCCCTGCTTCGCCAGCAGATACGCCAGCGTGGCGGTGGTGACGGTTTTGCCGACCCCGCCCTTGAAATTCAATACCGCGATTGTTTTCATATTCACCTTTCCCCCTTGTTTGCGTCAGACCGCAGTGCTTACGGCCTTGAAATGCGGCGCCAGCTCAGGCCAGAAGGCCTCCCGCCACCGCTCTCCGGTGATGGGATTGCAGAACTCCACCGTGTAGTACCGCCCCGCCGGGTGGATGTAGATCACCCGCGACCGAATCGGCCCTACAGTGCCCAGCCCACTGGTCGCCTCCAGCGTCGGTTCCAAATGCAAAATATCTCCGATCTTCACGCTTTCTCCCCCTTGTTCTCGTCATCCCACGGCGTCTCGGTGTCCGCCGTGGCCTCGGTCCAGTCGGACCCGTCGCCCCAGAAGCTCACCTGCCGGGGCCGCTGCTTGGCCGCCTTCCCGGCGGCAGAAAATTGCCGCATGACGGAGCGGCCGTCCGGATTGACCAGCAGCGAAAACGTCTGCTTCGGCCCGTCAAATACCATGTACCAGGCCCCGCGGGGGCCTTCCTTGTTCTTCGCAATTTTCAGGACCCGGTGCTTGTTCTGGTCCAGCTCCGGACCGTCCTTGGCCTTAGGGTCCGGACGGTAGACCATAAAGATCATGTCCGCGTCCTGCTCAAACTGGCCGGACTCCTTCAGATCGCTCATCACCGGAGCCCGCCATCCGGCGGCCTTGTCCGGCCGACTCAGCTGGGCCAGCTCCACCACCAGCGTCCCGGACTTCTGGGCGAAGGTGTGCAGCTGACGGGACACCGCCGCCATCTGCTCACTGCGGGGCGCCCGCTGGTCCATCTCCGGGCTGACCAGCTGAATGTAGTCCAGAAAGATCACGTCGAAGCCATACGCCTGGCTGACGCTCTGGATGGTGGTGGCCGTCATGCCGGATGCCTCCACCACCGTCAGGCCCCGGCCCGCCATGTCGGCGGATTTCTCTGCGAAGGCCCGCCAGTCGTCCTCGGTCAGAGTGCGGGTTTTGATCCGGTCAAAGTCGATCTGCACCACGGCAGCCATGAGCCGGTCCCGGATCTTGGCCTTGTCCGTCTCCAGGCTGAAAAAACCGACCCGGTGCTCCTGGGCCATCCGGTAGGCCATCTGCAAGGCCAGCGCCGTCTTGCCGTCGGAGGGATAGCCGCCGATGATGACCACGTCTCCCGGTTTCGTGTAGGTGCGACCCTTGAGGAAGTCCAGACCGTAGTCGATGTACACCGGGGCCGGGGCGTCCGGGTCCTGCGCCTGACAGAAGTCCTCCGTCATCTGCGCCATGGTCCACGCCTCCACGCTGGTCCCCTCGCTCAGCTCCCGGGACAGCTTGGCGCACACCGGACGGCAGTCCTCCACCGTCTGAGCCGCGCTCAGAGCGTCGGCAAACTCGTGGATCCGGCGGACGGTGGCCTGCGACCGCATGGCCTCCGCGTAAGCCTCCCAGTTGGCAGCGGTGGGCGTGATCTCCACCAGCTCTGCCATGTACCGGGAGTAATCCGGGCCGATCCTGTCCCGGATGGTCACGGCGTCCGGCGTGACGCCCGCCCGGAACAGCGCCCGGGCCGCCTGGAAGATCAGCCGGTTGGCGGGGTTGTAGAAATCAGCGTCCCGCACCCGGGACAGCAGGGGCCGCACCACATCCGGGTCTACCAGCATGGCCCCGATTACCGCCCGCTCCGCGTCCAGCAGGTGATCCAGCTTTTCGTCCGTTCTCACGTTTCCCATCCGTTGACCTCCCGGCTCTCACCGCCCCGGTCCGATTCGGACCGCCCCGGCAGCTCGTCCTCCCACCGGCGGCCGTTGAGCCATGTGGCGGGATAGGGGATGTACGCCCCGCCGTCCCGCGTCCACTGCTCACAGGATGCCTGAGCCTTCACCGCCCGGAGGATGGTCTCCACCAGCGCCCCATCCGGCTTCAGCTTCGCCCACGCCCGGCGGGCCTTCTGCTTATCCACATGCCGTGGATAAGCAGCCCAGAAGGCGTCGAACGCCGGATCCTCTGGGGGGACTATAGGGGGGTTATATTTAATCTTTACTGGGTTATAATCTTTATTGGGTTGTGTCGGGAAAGCCGTCAACGGCTTTTCCCGTTGCCGGGTTTCACCGTTGTCGGTGTTTTCCGACAACGGTGGCGCAAAGTCCTGTAAAACGTAGACGTTGCCGCCAAAAGTGCCGTTTTCCTTGTGCCCCTGTTCCCGCAGCAGATAGCCCACCTGCTCCAGTTGCGCCAAAATGCGCCGGATCTTATCCTTGCCCGTTTTGGTGCTGACCGCCAGACCGGAAACCGTAAATTTCCAGTCCGGCGGGCGGGACATGATATAGGCAAACAGACCCTTTGCTTCCAGCGGCAGACGGTCATCCTTGACCATTGAGTTATACAGGACCGTGAAGCCGTCTCCACGGCCCGACCTGATCTCATGCTCTGCCATATTGCCCCCTTATCTTCTCTCCATCCGATCCACGATCCGCAGCGGGATTGCCGCCACCGTCGCCACGCCGACGACCATGAAAAACATTGCCCAACCGGTCACAGGGATACCCCCTTCCCGGCAAAATTAGGTCTTGCATGCGGCGTGGATCTTGTGCTATAATTGATACATCCAACAGTGGTTGATCCAATACCACACACTTTTTCCCCTGAACGCTCTGAGGTTGCCGCCTCGGGGCGTTCTTTTTTTGCGCCTGAGTAAATCACCTGATAGATGGCCGCCATGGTCTCCCGCAGCTCCACCACGATGGAATCAAACTCTGGCCGCTCAGCCTCGTCGATCACGCCGTCCTCCGCGATCCGGAGCAGGGCGTCCAGTCGGCCCGTCGCGTCTTGCAGACGATTCCGGAGGGCGATGCTCGCCATTGGAAGCGGCCTCGGCGTCACCTCCGGCATTACGCCCAGCGTGTCTGTGGCCTGCGCGTGCTCCAGCGCCAGCCATGGCAGGTGATACACCTCCACCATCTTGGCCACTGTCTCGTCCTTGGGCACCGTCTTGCCGCCCTCGTACTGTTTCAGACTTTCCGGCGACAGTCCAAGCAGCTCCGCTGCACGTTCTTGGCTCATTCCGGTACTCAGCCTTGCCCTTTGGTACAGATTAGGGCATTTCTTGTCCATTGTCTTTTCCTCCTTCCTGCGCTACCATGTAACCATCCACCGTGCCAATGGTACAATGGGGATGATGTAGCGCTTCCCAACTTTCTTGGCCGGGAAGCCGTCATTGTGGACCAGTGCGTCCCAGTCCAGACCCAGCAGCTTGCAGGCCTCGTCCTTGGTCAGAACCTCCTGCTCCGGGAATTTTGCCTGTAAGGATTGCAGCTGATCCCGGAAGCTCTCACGCTCTCGTGCCATGTCCGCTCCTCCCTTCCAATGCGTATGTAGTGTCCGAATCGGACACGGTGCGGGTGGTCTGGTTGCTCATGGTGATGCCTCCCAAACATATATTCAAGGCCCAAGCCTCGGGCCTAATTTTAACAGATTGGATGTGGACGACATGAAAAGAGGATTTTTAGCCGGAGTTCTGGCGACGCTGCTGGTCATGTGTCTGGTCAGTACAGTAGGCGCCACCAGCGGCAAAGTACAACAGGAAATTGAGTATCGGCTTGCAGGCCTCGTCCTTGGTCAGGACCTCCTGCTCCGGGAATTTTGCCTGTAAGGATTGCAGCTGATCCCGGAAGCTCTCACGCTCTCGTGCCATGTCCGCTCCTCCCTTCTCACGCGCTCTCCGTCCGCTGGACGATCTCCTCGATGGGGACACCGAAGATCAGCGTCATGCGGAAAACTCTCTCCAGCTCCGGAGTCCGCTGGCCCAGCTCCCACTTGCTCACCGTGGGGACGGTGACGCCCAGCTGGTCAGCCAGTGCCTTCTGGGTCATACCGGCAGCCGTCCGCAGCTCCTTGACTCTGTTAACGATCATGATTGCTCCTTTCCCGCCTTGACGGCGTTGCCCCGGTGTGGTATATTGTCCTTGGGGCTATGTCCTTTGTGGATATAACTTATCACTCAATTTAGCGTTTGTAAAGTATTTTTCGCTATTTTTAATGATTTTAGAGGTTTGCACAAAAATGAAGCACATAGGCTTGTACAAATCCCCAAATATAGCGGATTGCGTTAAAGCCATGGCTAAGACGCAAGGTGTGACAATCAAAACCATGCTGACAGACTTAGAACTGGGTTCTAATACGATGTCCAATATGCGGCATGATCGGATGATCGCCGCCGACAGCCTTGCCAAGATCGCCGATTATCTGGACTGCTCCGTGGACTACCTTCTGGGCCGCACAGACGACCCGCAGAGCCACCGGAAGGAGTACGGATGAAACGCTACGAAAAAAACTTGAAGCGTCTGCAAGCCCTGACCAAAAACGGAAGCGAACCTGCAGATCTGAACGAGGCGGAGCTGGATGAACCAAGCGCCTATTTGCTCAAGTCTTTAGGGCTGGCCGAGCTGATCCCAGCCGGGGATAATGAATTCTGGATCACGCTGACTGACGATGGCGTTACCTACTTTATCGACAAGGCCAACGCACGGGCTGACTTTGTAAAAAATCATTTTGCCAACTTCGTAGTGGGCTTTCTTTCCGGCGTCCTTGCTACAGTAGCTGCAGCCTTGATAAGACAAGCAGTGCTGCGATAATTCCGCAGATATAGCCAAGGACGTAAGTCCCTTTCATTCCTTGTGCCTCCTCTCTTGATGTTCTGGCCCCGGTGTGGTATATTGTCCTTGGGGCTATGTCCTCTATGGCTATAATATACTCGGTACTTTCGGTACTGTCAACACTTTCGGGACTATTTTGTTACTTTCGGTACTTTACACAAAGTGCAGGGCGGTGTTTTTGTGTTTTATGATAATTTCATAAGGGCATGTAATTCCGTTGGAAAAACACCGTCTGCTGTTTTGCTTGAACTCGGAATAGGCAAATCAGCTAATACTCGGTGGAAAAACGGCCACGCCCCAACTGATGCCATTTTGCAAAAATTGGCTGATTATTTCAAAATAACAAAAGAGGAACTCTTAGGCAAAAAGGAACGCCCGTCCCCTGAAGGGGACGAGCGTCCGGAGTGCTGGGACTTGCTCACCCGCGAGGAGCGGGAGAAGGCACGGGAGTATATCGAGATGCTAATAGCTGCGCGAGGTAAGCGTTGACTTGCTCACGCTCCTCCGGCGTCAACTGGCGATAGAGCGCCAGGGTCATGTGGTCGCGGTCCGAATCGGACACCGTGCGGGTGATCTGGTTGCTCATAAGTACCTCCAATCATATTTCAAAGGCCGATTGCTGCGGCCTTAATTCTGTCATAAGAATCGGAAAGAAGCCAGAAATCAGACCGCCGGTCAAAATGATAGCGGCCCAATTTTGCAAGATTTAAGCGGAGGCGTAATATGATAATTTATATTTCCGGAGGGTTGCTTGCCCTTTTGCTGTGTGGCTTGATTTGCTATGTCATAACGCGGGTCAAAGGGTGGGCATCGTCCGCATGCTGGGCCCATGCCCTTGGTGGTTTTCTTCTCGGCCCGTTTTGGCTGCCTGTATGTATCAGCAAGCCCAGATATACTCCGGGCTGCGAAAAGGTTTGCAGAATGGGTGCGCCCGCCTTTGGCGTATGGTTGGCGATCGGCACAGCGTTGAGCGTTATCGGTGACGCTTTGCTTCTGAGTTATTCAATCTGCCACTGGCAATATGGGGCACTTGGGATTTTTATCGTGCTTATTGGTCTTTGGGTTTTGCTTATTTTGGATCAACGCTGTTAATATAAGCAAAAACATTGTGGAGGCATCGGACGGAACTGAATAAAAAGTGCCCCCGTCGCCTCTGCAACAAGCGGCGGGGGCACTTTGCGTTTCCGGCAGAGGGGGCATCTGCCTGTCCGCAAGAAAACCTTACTCCAAATGGGTTTGGCAGCGCAATGCCCAAATTGGGGAAATGGGTAGTATACTGCCGGATCAGATTGAGACTTTATCTGCCCATATGGGGAAATTTGACACAGGAGGGCTATTTTTTTGACGATCCAAGACTTATGCAGAGATAAAAAAGCCGCATTGCACATGACGTCTCAAGACATCGCGGATCAATCGGGCGTGCCGCTGTCTACCGTCAACAACTTTTTCGCAAATGCGTCAAAAGCGCCGTCCATCAATACCGCAGGGCCGATCTGCGCTGTCCTTGGGATTTCCATAGATGAGTTTTTTGGCATCACAGACAAGCTCACCATGTCGGAGGAAGTCCTCAGCGCTAAAAATGATACACTCCGCGCCCACAAGAAGGAACTGGAAAAGCATCTGGTTGACAACGGCAAAACCATGAAGATCATGATGGATGGCGTCCGTACTCGGAACCGGATCATCGCCGCCCTGCTGGTGCTCCTGTGTCTGGTTGCCATGTATGCGCTGTATCTGGACTTCCACTGCGTCCTGATCGGCTTCTGGCGAGGGTGACCCATGGCACGATACCCGAAATACTACGTCCGGCCTGACGGCCTCCACGAGACCATCCTCCGAATCAACGGCAAGCGTAAGGCCTTTCGGGGGAAGACCGACAAGGAGGTCTGGGAGAAGGTCAAGGCCTTCGACCGGGCACAAGCCCAGCAGGAGGCCGAAAAATCTGTTACCTTTGCGCAGATTGCCGCTGCTTGGTGGGAGGAACTTGAGCCGACCCTGTCCCCTACCACAACCAAAGGATACCGGCCTGCCATGCAGCGGGCTGTGGAGGAGTTTGGCGACCGCGCAGTGGCATCCATTACCGCACAGGAGATCGACGCATATATCAAATGGTTCGGGGCCAAATACGCCCGGAAGACCGTGGTGACCCAGCTGCAAGTCATCCGCCAGATCATCCGCAAGGCGGAAGTTGAAGGACAGGCCACCTATAACCCGGCCACAGCAGTCAGGCCGCCCAAAAACCTAAAACAGACCCGCCGTCTGGCTCCGGCCAAAGACCAGATCCGACTGATTAAGCAGCACGCCACGGATACACCCTTCGGACTTTTCGCCGCGCTGGTCTATTACACCGGCTGCCGCCGGGGCGAAGCCCTCGGTCTGATGGGGTCGGACATTGACCGGAAGGAAAAGCGCATCCACATCCGTCGCTCCGTGTACTACATGAGCAACTCTCCGCACCTGAAAACGCCGAAAACGGAAGCCGGTACCCGGGATATCCCGCTCCTCCCTGCTCTGGATGAGCTTCTCCCAAAGAAGCTGCCAGCCGGTTATATTTTTGCAGAGCCGGACGGAAGCCCGTTGACCGCGAAGCATTTTGAAGCCATGTACGATGCGTACCGGGACGCCAGCGGCGTCACCGTCACGCCGCACCAGATCCGGCACGGTTACGCCACCGCCTTGTTTGAGTGCGGCATTGAGCCTAAGACAGCGCAGGTGCTCCTTGGCCATGCGCAGATCTCCACCACCATGGACATCTATACCCATGTCTGTGCGGATGCTATCGCGGCCGCTGCCGAAAAGATGAAGGCCGGATTTTGAACATAAAACCAATGTGAACACAATTTTGAACACAGAACCGCTGAACATGTTGAAAACAGCTGTTTTGTATAGGGTTCGACTCCCGCCACTCGGACCAGTATGAAAAACCGTTGGAATTGCTTGTAATGCTTGCAATTTCAACGGTTTTTCGCTGTTTTTAGCTGGTCGTTAGAGCCAGATGAAACCGGTTATAAGCAGATGCGTGAACACAGTCCCGAACACAGTCAGCCCTGCTCCCCCGCCTTGACGATGCCGTGGTAGTAGGCCGCCAGTTTCTCCTTGGGTCCGGGGCCGTCCTTGTCAAAGAGGAACGCCTGGGCCAGCTCCGCGAAGAACTCCGCCGTGCTGACGCCGTAGTGGATGGCCACGCTGCCGTAGTCGGAGTACATCATGTTCATGGTGACCCACCAGCACCACGGGGTGATATGGTCCCAAGACAGGCCCATGCTCTCCGCCAGGGCCGTGGTCTGCTCCATAGGCCAGTGCGGGCCGATGGTGCCGTCCTCGTTTTCCATGTGAGCTGCCCACGCCTCCGCGTCGGCCTTGGTCATCTCCCGGCCCGTGCAGATAGCTTCCTCTGCGCCCTTGAGCATGTTGAGGCATTCCACCATCGCCATGATCCCCTGCGCCGCGTTAGGGGTGGCAGGGTTCCGCATATACTCCCGGATGCTATACTCCAGTTTAGGGATGTACGCCTTGATCTGCTCATGCAGATTCTCCATGGTTGTCCTCCTCTCCGGACGTCGGGGCCTTCATGGCCGATTTGACCTTATCAATGGCAACGTTGCCGATCTGGTTGCCGATGCTGCGGCCGGTGGGGGTGGCAGCCATGACGCCCAGCAGCATCCCGATTAACAGTTGCACCATGCCGCGCCTCCGTCAGATCCGCTGGACCCGCAGGGCCACGTTGTCAACGGTGGCCTCCACGCCGGTCAGCACCAGAGTCAGAGCCGCACCGGCAGCGCAGCAGGGCTGACGCACCAGCGCCGTGAGATTGAGGTTGACCGTTCCGCTGGCTGCGCCGGTCTCGATGGCGGTGGCGCCGGGGACGGCCACGCCGTCCTTGTAGAGAGTGACGGTGACAGCTCCGGCCGCCGTGAGAGTGGCAGTGATGGAGGCGTCCACGTCATAGTACCCGGTTCCGGCAAGGTTGACTGCGTTTCCGTTGAGGGCAATGTCGCAGCCGTACCGCCGGATCAGGCCGCCCAGAGGGATGACGCCGCCCACAGCTACCGCCGTGGGGGTCTGCATGGCAGCGTACAAAGCAGATTTACAACTCACAATAATCTCCTTTCAAAATTAAAGGGCGGGGCACCGGCCCCGCCCATTACCCGGCCAAAGGGGCCTGAACTGTTTCCAATGTGGGAAAAGTTGCTCAGATGTTGCCGCTGCCGTTGCAGCCGCAGGATGCGGGGATGATCTGGCCGCCGCAGGTGGACGCCACGCCGTACAGGTTCGGCTTCGTCAGCATCCGGCCCTCGATGGAATCCAGCCGGCGGTTAAAGCCGCAGCAGCAGTCGGAGATCTTCGCGGCCAGCGCGTCGGTCTGCTCCTTGGTAAAGATACCGTTCTTGAGGTTCTGGTTCTCCATCTTGAGATCAAAGATGGTCTCCTGGAGGTGCTGCTCATAGATCCGGCTGGCCTGAGAGGTGATGGCCTCCGTGCTGGCATTGATGGCCATACGGGTGTCATTGCTCTGCTGCTCGATGAGGTACTGGGTCCGGGCGATGTCGGCGATCTCCTGTCTCTCGATCTCGCAGTTGCTCACCCGGTTGCAGCCCTCCTGCGGGGGATAGGGATTGTTGCCGCGATTCCAGCCCCAGCCGCCGCCGAAATTCCCGCCGAAAATGGCGAAAATCACGATGATGACAAAAAGGACTGCAATCCAGCTCATACCAGTGCTACGATCTTCCATATGTTTGTGCTCCTTTCGTGTTTTTATTCCAACCGGCTATTTCAGCCGGGGGAATTTGGTGGAACCGCCCGCTTTCCCCTTCTGCGGGGGCTGGGAGTCGTTCTGCGCACCGCCAAGGATCTTGTTGGCATCGGAGCGCAGAGCCTCCGGTGTGGTCCCCAGCAGGCCGCACAAAGCCTTTGCCTGCATGGTCTTCCCGTAGCGGGCATACAGGCTGTTTGCGATATTGGGGTCAATGCCCAGCCGTCTGGCTGTGCTCTGGACGCCCTCCAGCGTGTCAGCCGTCCCGCTGATCGCCTGCTCCGCCTTCTGCACCGCGCTTTGCAGGTCGGCGCTGGGGAACATCCTCGACGCGGCCGCTACGATCTGCTTGAGATCCATTCTCCTTCAGCTCCTTTACCTGGGCCGACAGGCCCTTGATGATCTCCGCCATGTCGCTCATGGCCGACTGCATCTCACCCATCAGCTCCTCCTGCGTCTTGGGCGGGGTGATGACGCCCAACTCCACCAGCTTATCATAGTACTGCTGGGTGGTGCCCTCCAGTTCCGTGTAGGCCGCTGCGGTCTTGCCGATGAGCTGCTGACGGTTGCCGAAATAGTCCACCTGCCAGATGTCCGCGCCGTCGATGGCGCACATCAGGCAGTTGGAGCCCGTGTATCCTGCGATCGCAAATTGCTGATCCATAGCGCACCTCCTTTTTCCTACCCTCATGATACAAAAAATCCGGACAGCCAAACTGCCCGGAAACTGCCTGTATTCTGCCCTCAAACTGCCCAAAGAAAAGCCGTGTCCGATTCGGACACGGCTTTCCTTTTACCCCTGCATATCATCCGCGATTTTTGCGTAGGCACGCCGCCTGATCTTGGCAAGGCCGTCCACGCTGACGTGGAGCAGCGCCGCCGCCTGTAGGCAGCTCTGGCCGTGGACGTCCACCGCCAGCACCGCCGCTTCTTCGTCAGGCGGAAGCCCTACCAGCCGGACAGCCTGCGCCGCCCGGGCCGGGGCCATGGATGACAACAGCGCCCGGATCTCTCGGTTTGTTTTCTCCATGGGTTTCCCAGACTTGCAGAGCGCGTTTCCGCGTGGATGTTGCCATCTTCTGGCCCTCCTCTCATTTAATCCGGATAACCCGGTCTGATCGCGCAGGTCACCAGCCCCACACGCCGCGTCCGCCGCATGACGGCCCCGCCGTTGGCGTCGTTCCCCGTGCCGGTGTTGCCCTCCATGGTGGTCACGGTGCTGCCGTTGACTTCCAACACAATGCCGGTGTGCTCCGTCTTTTTTCTGCCCCCGGAAAAATCAAAAAAGACGATATCCCCCGGCCGGAAATTGCCGGTGACGATTTGCCCGGGCGAGAACGCCCGATAGCGGTTGACGAAGGCCGTGCAGCTGGCGGTTTTGTAGAGGTTGAACCCCGCCTCCCGGAACACCCACCACACAAACACCAGACACCATGCAAAGGCCTTTCCGCTCACCGCCTTGCCGTAATAAGCGGTGTTGTACTTCACCATGTTGGAGCCGGAGGGCATCTCAACGACGCCCTCCTGCCAACCCGCGATCCGGAGCACTGCCGCCCGGGTCCGGGGCTGGATGGTCTCCATCAGATCCGCACGGCCTTGGTGGGATGGCCGCCCTCGTCGAAGGTGATGCGGTAATGGCCTTCGGGTACCCAGACCTCCTCCTCGGTGTTGGCCTTGGCGGGGTTGAACTTCATGTAGTCATGGAGGTGCTTTACGTCCTCCGGCTCGGTCTCCGCAGGAATAAAGCCCTCGGCCATCTCCTTCTCGCTCCAACCGGTCTGGGGGCCGTCCGGGGTCATGGTGTAGTCCAGATGGAAGGTCGCGCCCGCCGCCTTCAGTTCGGCGTTGATCTCGCTCAGCTTCTTGCCGTTCTTCTTGCCCTCGTTGATGATGTTCTCGTAGATCTTTTCCATTGTGTAAGCTCCTTTCAAAATTTGATGGTCAATTTTACTGGTTCAGCTGCTTGCCGATCTGGTTCACCCCCACGGCGGCCAGACCGGACACAATGCCCACGGCCACGGCGGTGAGGTAGTCCTGGGCGGGGAAATCCGCCATGAAAAACATGCCCGCCACCCCCAGCGCGCCGCCGCAGGCGCCCACGATAATGGGAATCCACTTGTTGTCTACCCCGGACGCCTTCACGGCCTGTCCGATCAGGTAGCAGATGACGGTGATCACCGCCACCCCCGCAATGCCTAACGTTCCGATGTCCATAGTTACGCTCCTTTCATTTTCCGTTTTCCAGATCTTGGATCCTGTGATTGATAACCTTAATTTGCTCCTCGATCACCGGCACCCGCTGGGCGAAGCTGTTGTGCTCCCGCACCTCGCGGGTCAGCTCGTCTAATTTGGTGTCGGTGATCGCCTGCTGTTTTCCGTTGGCGATGAGCACGCCCATCAGCGTCAGCCCCCCTGTGATGAGAGCGCAGATTATCGTCTCCGTCATAACACACCTCTAAAATTTTTTCTTGTTCCCACATTCCGACACATTCCGACGCAGCCCCTGTAAAAGATCGTCGCCCAGCAAGCCGCGTCGGAAGCCCTGTGGGACCTGCCGGAGGATTGACCTCCGGCTTTTTTAAAAGCAGAAGGCAAAGGCCACGCCATAAGCATAGCCTGCTTTGTCGTAGTCGACGTTTCCAGTGCTGTTAACATAGCAGAAACTTGCGGAGTTGCCATACGGAGAGCGCTCCCACCAGCCGTTCGCTCTGCCGTTGTAGTTCTTCACTCGGCTGTTGCCCGCCTTGTAGTAGTCGTACTGCGTGCCCTCACCATTGAAGGAATAGGTTGCGCTGTCAAAAACCTCAATCTCGCTCAGCAAAAACAATTTGTCCGCCGTGGGGTTGATGGTGGCGCTCACGCCGCCAGCTGAGGTCAGCTTGTTCACCTCTCGGATGCCGCTCTGCACCTCCGTCGGCATGAGAGCAAGAATGGCAGGCAAGTGCGTTGTTCGCATTTCACAGCTCGTCCAGCCACCGTTGTTGGTATTGGAGCTGTTCATGGCTTTCAGCTCGCCGTAGCAGTCATGCAGCTGGAAGGTCAGCGGAGCCTTGCCGGAACCGTCTGCATAATCATCATGGTTTTTGCCGATAATGTCGATAGCGTAAGCCGTTCCGTTGATGGTCATAGCTTTCTGGCTTCCCACCACCCAAGTATCGGGCACTTGGTTTTTATGGCAGGCATCAATGATGGTAGCCCAGTCGTTGTCCGCAAAGTTCGCTTGATACAAAGACGTCTTTTTTATCTGCCAAGGCGGAATGTAGATCATGCTCCAACCTCCTGCACCACGATGTTGACCGTGATATCCGTCGTGGGAGCCTTGTCTGCCCGGAAGGTTACGGTATTTGCCCCCTGCGCCACCGGAACGATGCCTGCGTCCATGTACGCATCCAGCGCCGCTTCCGATGCAAACGCCACCCAGATTACCTGCTTGCTCGTATCTGCCAGCACCCCGGAAACCGTCACCGTCTGCTTCTTGGTGCTGGCGTCCCATCCTGCCGCCGTCAGAGTCACTTGGGCGGCCTTTGGACGTTCGCTTGGGTGAACATGGTCCCCTCTGGCGTATTTTTGCTCCGTGCCCACCGCAGCCGTGCCGGGGGCTTTCGGCGTGGTGGTGGATGCCTCCGCGACCGCAACTGCGCCGCTGATCTGCTCACCCGCCGCATTGTGGGCGGTGGCCCCGGAGAGCAGATTCTCCGGGGTCACGGTGTCCTGCGTCAGATCCAGCTTCGTCTCACCGTTTACCTCGACCTTGTTGACCGCCATCCTTACGCACCTACTTTCAGGGTCTGGCCTCCCTGCTCGTTGTCGGTGTAGCTGACAGGGATCGCCGCCACAGTGACGGAGGATAGGCAGTTGTAGCCCTCATCCGGTAAAATCTCCTGCTGGGCGAAGGTGGGTGTGGCGCTCTTGGCCTGCGCCTTCATGCCCTCATTGCCGCTCATGGTGCCGGACACGCCCAAGACCGTGATGCCCTCCCGGATGTTGGCGGGGATCAGCTTTGCCGCCTCCGCCTCCGCGATCTGCGCCTTGCCGGAGCCGTCATGGAAGCCCATGGGGATGGACACGGGGGCCGCCTTGTCCGTGATGTCAAGGGTCTTGCCGCCCTGATTCGGCATGGTGCCGGTCAGCTTCGCGCCTTTCGCGTGGGCCGTTTTCCCCAGAAGGATCTCCGCAGCGACAGCGGTGTCCTCGGAGGTGTCAGAGTCGAAAGTGCTGGTGCCCACAATGGGCGCGCCGCTCTTGTCATGGGCCTTGATGCCCTTCGCCAGCTTGTCGGCAGTGATATCGTCAGCGGTGAGGTCCAGTTTGACGTCATTGCCGATGATGACCTTGTTGATGTACTTATCCGCCATAATATTCGTCTCCCATAATCAATGTATTTCCCCCGGCCTCGTTGGACACCTCGAATTGGGGGATTTTTAAGACCGTCACATCGTCCGCCATGGACTTGTCCTTTGTTTCCAGAACCACCGGGCCGTAGATCTTGGGCGTCACCCTGTATTCGCCTGTGTACGGGATCCCTCCCACGGCGGACACGGACACATTGAAACTGACTTCCAGCTCCTGCCGCGGCTGCAATTCGAAGGTAAGCATCACAGCACCGCCTTACTGATCGCCCCGGCCACCTCCACCATCTGGATCATGGAGCCGACCACGTCCCCGCCGGTGAACTTCACCCGGACCTGCATGGGGCACACCGGGGGAAGCTTGAAGGTCTCCGTCTGGGTGACCGGGAAGTGGAATTTCCCGTCCGAATAGGTGACCTCCTCCGGATAGGACCGCGTCAGGTTCAGCAGAGTGACCTCTACCTTCTCCACGGTGTCGATCGGGATCGCCTCGCCCAGATTCTTGATCGTGATATCGATGCTGTACGCATCACCCTGTACCATCAGGACGTCACCTCCGATGCACTGACTGTGCCGGTATCATCCACCGTCAGCTTAAATTTTTTTGTGCTGCTGACCGTGGAGGACGGCACCACGAACACCCCGTTTTTCACGGCCCGCACGGCAGCATCTACCGTCTCGCCGGTTTCTGCCATCGTGTAATACTCCGTGGGCGGAGCGGTCAGCGCTGCCAGCTGGGTTTCCAGTGCCGTCACACGCTCTTCCAGTGTTGCCATAGCTGCCTCCTTATACAATCATTCTGCGGCCCAGCTTATCCAGCAGCCATTTACCGTCTGCTGTCGCCAGAGGGCCTGTCTGAATCGTTCTGAGCTTGCGGTAATAGATAAGCACGCACCCGTCTCCGCCTTCGCCGCCATCGGAGCCGTTTCCGCCCGGCCCCGGGGTTCCCGCATTGACGTTATAGGTAATCGACAGGGAATGGCCGGTATAGATGCGGCTGCTGGCCTCGCAGATGCCAAACCCTCCGCCGCCACCGCCGCCATGGCCGCCCCGGCCTCCGGTTCCCCGATTGCCCGCAACCTTGTCGGGTGAGACGGCGTCCGCACCTTTTCCTCCTGTTCCGCCATTGCAGGTGATTGAATAGTCGCCCCAGCCAACCTGTGATGTGCTGCGGACCCTTCCGGAGCCTTTGTCACCGTCTGAGCCGTTTGCCCCAACAGCTGCACCACCTCCGATTCCCGGACCTGCGCCCGCGTATAGATCTCCAGCTTTTTCTCTGTTGCTGTCATAAGCCCCTTCCAAGTAACTTTTTATAGGGATCGGCGGCTGCGGAGTTGCTCCGGGGAGCCAGACCGTTCCGGAATCATCCACGACACTACCGCCGGGTTCATTCGGTTCGTCATCTCCGGCGGTTGCGTTGTCTTTTGTTCCGCCGCCTTTGCCGCCGGGGATGCCTGCGGCGCCTCTGGCGGCGTAGACCTCTCCGGTAATCAGATCCAGATACCCTGCATTGCTGGCGGTTCCGTCTGCGGATGTGTAGGTTCCGAACGTGGTGGCGGATCCTTCGGATCCCTGTACGGAATCACTCCCCGAATGTCTGCCGCCTGCGCCGCCTTTTCCGATATGGATTGAGAATTTCGTGCCGGGGTCGCATGTGACGGAAATCTGAAGGATCCTCCCACCAGATCCGCCCAGTCCGGCCTCGCCTCCGTCACCGCCCTTGGACGCCATCATTCCCTGATTTCTGGTGCTGACGCCGCTGCTGCTGTAGGTTTTGCCGGTGGTACCTCCGGAAGCGCCCTGCTTTCCGCTGAATCCTCCCCATGCACCGCCAATCAGAACAGCGGTAAACTCTCCCGTGGGGGATGTCCACTCTCCATCTTTCGTCAGTTCTTCCCGTGCGTCAAAATATTCCGATGCATCCGGCTGCGGCGGCGTGAAGCCCACCAGTGCGCTGGTCTGGGTGTTGAGGATGCCGGAGATCACCGTCTCCCGGCTCTCCACGCAGGCCTGGACCATCTTCTTGTCCCAGGGGTGGAAGATCTGCACCACTCTGCCCGCCCGCTCCGTGCCGGGCTCCACGTTTACCCGGATGGTCTCCCGGTGGCGGTAGTAGTCCGCCATGCGCTTGGCCACATCCACGCTGTTGGTGAGGGACACCAGTGTGGCGTCGCTCACCGTCACCACGTTTTCCTCGGCCCCCTCCGTCACTGTCCGGCGGACGATGCGGGTCAGGTGGTTGTAGCTCTTGCCGGTGAGGGTGCCGGTCCCGGCGGACAGGATGGCGTAGTTGTCCCCCTGCTCAATGATGGTGAAGCCCTCTGCCGTCAGGCTGTGAGCGGGGTCCTCAAACGTCACCAGAGCGCCGTCCTCTGCCGTGCCCTCAAAGAGGGTGACGGTATCCTGGCTTTTTACCCACTGGTGCTCCGTGATCTCTACGGCGCTCACCGGGGTCTCGTACACGGTGGAGCAGGCGTCCTCGTTGATCTGGTCCGCCGTGATCGTGGCAGAGACGCCGTCCCACAGCTTCTCCACCCGCATGACGCCGTTCTCGTCAGTCCCCAGAGACGCCCCGATGGCAAACAGCACTTGGGAGAGGTTATCCCGGGCGCTGCGGCCGTTGCCGGTCCTGATGTCCGGGTTGCTGTACGGCAGGTAGCCGTACAGCTGGCGGCTGGCGTATACGCTTTCGATCATCACCGCCACCGGACCGCAGATCTGGGGGACTACCTCCGCCACCGTCTGGCCGGTGTAGATGCCGCCCACGTGGCGCATGGTGATGAGCCGCCCCAATGCGGAGAGGGCGGAGAGCGTATAGGCGTCGCTGCCCACCCGCTCCACCGTCTGGAGATAGTACACGCCCACCCGGCGGCCATCCCGGAAATACTCCACCTTGTCATTTTTCGCAAAACCCATGATGGCCTTGTCATTGGAAAACACCGTGACGGTGAGGCTGTTGGCCTCCAGACTGTCGGAGCGGAGGGCCTTGACCTCGTATAGGATCCCGGAGGGGACCTTGATATCATCGTCCGTGGCGTAGCTGACGCCCTTGTAGCGGATCTCGTTGACTGCCATCGTCACGCCTCCTCCATGGTGATCCGGAAGCCCTTACCCCAGCGGACGGAGCCGGGCACCGGCGGGATGCTGACCTCCTCCACCGTGGGCATGAAGGTGGCCGTCCGGACGGCGTTGTCCTTGGGCTCAAAGTAAGTGAGCTGCACGTAGTTCTTCAGCACCGCCGTCAGCAGCGCCGCCAGCTGCGGCCCCTGCTGGTCGTTCACCGTTACGGAGACCCGGGTCTTGATGGCCAACAGGTCCCGGGGCTGTAAGCCGCTGAGCCGCAGGGCCGCATTGGAGCCCTCCCGGTACACATAGCCAACGGAGTATTGCCAGCGGTTGACGTAGTCGGTAAAATCCACGCCGTCTACGATATAGGGTGGCCGTGTCATCGGCTGCCTCCTCTCCCCGCCAGAGAGACGCCCCGGCGGTTGTCTTCCGCGATGCGGTACTTGTATTCCTTCCTGGCAAAGGTGGCGCCGTCAATGGTCAGCTCAACCGGGATCGTCAGATCGTAGACTTTGGGCGTGCCGCCGCTGCCGCCGGTGTCCGAATCGGACACGGCCCGGCTGTTCCGTCGATTGCCGCCCAGCGTCCGCCCCGCCGCCATGGCGCTGCGGAGGAAGCTGGCCTCGCTGGAAGTCAGCACCGCCTCGCCTTGGTGCAGCTCCGCCACATAGCCGTCAAAGGGGACGTAATCCAGACCGTCGGCGTGGGAGCCGTTGACCCGCCGCTTGAGGAGGTCCGACACAGACGAGACACTCCAGCCCCGCTGGAGCGCATCCGATTTGGATACCCCGGCCGCCCGCTTGAATGTCCCGGCGTCTTGCATCCGCTTGGCGGCTGCGTAATCAATGACGCCGCCGGCATTGACCAGACCGTTGGCCTGGTAGTCTGCCAGGTTGTACTGGCTGTCGATGGCCTCAAAGCTGGCCTGCGTGGCCTTCTGCTGTGCGTTGAAAAGATTGTCGAACCACTCCACCAGACTGGAAAGCGCATTGACGCCATCTGCGGCCACGTCTACCAGGGCGGCCCCGTACTCCAAAAGAAAACTGGATGCAGGCTGAAGCGCTTCTCCCAGCTGGGCCATGGATTTATTCATGGCCTCCTGGGCAGTGTTGGCGGCGATGATGTCCTGGTTGTTCTCCACCCACGCCTGCCCGGTTGCCTGTAGGCCCTGCTTTGATAGCTGCGTCAGCACCAGATTAGCCCGCTCGGTGGTATCGGCGCAGGCCGCCAGACGCTCGTTAAACTCGTCCTCGCTGGTGCCTGCCCAGTTGAGGGCGTCCGCAAAGACGCCGGTGACCTTGCCCACCTGCACCGTCTCGTTGATGCTCTCGGACAAGCTGTCGATGGGGATAGAGTCGCCGTAGGTAGCCCATGCGCCGATAGCCTGCTCCACAATGATTCGCAGGTTCTCCTGGCTCAGCCCCAGCGCCTGAAGGTTGGCGGTAGCCGTGGCGGCCTTCTGCGTATCGCCCAGCACCGCCTGAAACTTTTTGTAGATTTCTGTGGTCTGCTCCTGGGTGTATCCGGCCTGCTTGCTGGAGGTCTCAAGCGTCCCTAAAATGGCCCGGTACTCCTTGGTGGACTCTGTGATGTTGACGATGCCGTCCGCCAGAGCCTTGGCCCCGGCCACAGCAGCACCGCCCACCAGTACGCCCTTCATGGAGCCCAGAGCCGCCACAACGCCGTTGATGTCGCCGCTTTTGGCTGCCTCGCCCAGCTGGCCGAACGCCTCCTTGAGCTGGCCCATGCCGTCGGAGCCTTCATCCCCGGCGTTTTTGACGGCCTTGCCGAATTCATCGATGCTGGACGCCGTACCGTCTGCGGACTGGGCGGCCTCATCCAGGTACTTGTCGGTGTTCTTCAGCTCCCGGTCAAACTTGATCAGCTCCACCGTGGCCGTGTTCAGCTGCCGCTGGTAGCTTAAAACCACATCGCTGTTCTCATCGTAGGCGCTTTTGGCGCTCTCCAGCATCCGGGCCAGTGCCTGGACCTTCGCTTTCTGCTGGTCATACTGCTGCTGCAAAATAGCCTGCTTCTTTCGCAGCGCCTCGGCGCTGTTGGCCTGGCCGTCAAACTCGGCGGAAACCTTGGCCATCTCGGACTTCATCCCGGAAAGGCTGTTGTTCACAGCCTTCATTTGCTTCCGAAATTCCGCCTCGTTTTTGATCGAGATCTCAGTTGTAATCTGCCGGACCGCCATAGTCTCCCTCCTCTCCGCCGCTCAAAAGCGTCACCATGTCCAGATACTCGCCCGGCGTCAGCAGCAGGGCGTCTGCTGGGGCCAGATGCAGCCGGGCGGCACATACGGCCAGAAACCCGACCCGCAGACGCTCCGGATCCTCTGCCCGCTCATCCTCCCGGGCCGCCAGAACTAAGTTGACCTCCCCGGCGTCCTCTCCGGAGGGCACTGCCCGGTAAAAGCCCCGCGCAATGGCCTGCTGCACGGCGGTGCGGACCGCTGCCCGGTCCTGAGAGCGCCACGGCCAGCCCGTGGCCCGTTTGCGGTCGGCATAGCCCTGCCGTCTGCGCCACAGCGCCGCCTGCTGCATCAGAAGCTCCGCCAGCTCACAGCAGGCCATCCAGCCCTGCGTGGTGTCCTCCATGGCCCCGGTGGCCCGCAGGATGCTGTCATGGACGCCGAAGCGGTCATAAATATCAAAAAGCGCCCCCGCCGTCAGCATGAGCGGCAGAGGGCTGCCGTCGAAATCAAACGTAACGTATCGCATGGCATAAACCTCCTGCAAGGGCGGCCCATTGCGGGCCGTCCTTGCGGTAAAGATCAGGTGCTCCAGACGGCCACGATCTCGTGAGCCGCCGCAATGGAGCTTACGGTGTACTTGTGCGTGGCCAGTTTGCTGGTCACGTTGACGGCGTTGTCATACAGCGCCGTAGGGTCTTTGGTGCCGAAGTCGATGGCCAGGCTCTGCCCGGCGGTCACATAGGTGGTGCCCTCGCCGGGATCGCTGGTGCCGGTGCCGATATGGGTGATGGTCACGCCGTAGGCCGCCGTGCCGCCCGCCAGAGAGTCGATGAACGCCTCTGCCTCGGACTGGGTGGGAAACTCCTGCCGCTCACGCCATGCGTCCGCGTTGTCCTTCATCACTCGCAGGCTCACCGCGTTCATCTTAGGGTTGAAGTCGCTCTTGCGGGTGTCCGCCTCCTGCTTCTCCGCGCTCAGCATGGCCGTGACCTTGTAGAAGAACGAGGCCCGGTAGACCAGGGTCTTGTCCTTCTTCAGGATCGGCTCGATAAAGGCGTAGGCGCCGTTGGGGGCGCTGTCCTCGCCCTTGGCGGTTTCTCGGCCTGCCTTGTAGCTGTGGCCGTAGAGCTTGGCGTTAACCTCCAGATCGCTCAGCGTGGTCTCCACGTCCACCTGGCCGGAAACGAACTGCTCGAAATACAGCAGCATGGCGTCATCGCCGGTGATGTCGCCGGAGGCCGTGGTCAGGCTCAGATAGCCCTTGACGGCTGCGCCCATATCCACCTTCTCGCCGTAGACCGGATGGGTGCCCACCGGCTCACTGGCAAAGGGGAAGAAGTAACTGGACACCATACCAAGAGGTGTTTTAACTGCTTTGTTGCCCATGGTTTCCTCCTTACAGATTTTTAGATTTTAAATATTCATCATACACGGCGAACTCTGCCGCTTCTACTTGATCGGCAGACGCTTCAACTGTGCTGTGCATCCACATTTTTGCGGGTATTCCACGCCTTGATGCGCCGAACTCGTGAATAAAGCCGACTTCGTTATTAGTCACATCGACAGTGTCCCCGCCGACCGTGTACGTCCTGCCGTGCTTGGATTGCTTATAGACCTTTGTCACAGCCCTACGATTCCGAGTTCCATGCTTACCATAGGGATAGATCCTATAAATGATTTCGCCATGGCGAAGTTTTCGGAACGCTCGAATGGAATTCAATAGACTGCCCGTCTTGATCAGTCCTAACGCTTCAATTTTTTTCTTCAGCGCTGTAACAAGAACATCCGCTCCCGCCTTCAACATGTTATCTTTGACTGAATTCGGCAGCTCCGCAGCCTCTTTAAGGGACAGGGAGAACTCGTCCAAGCCATTGACCGTGAAGCCCATCAGCCCGCCTCCAGATCCAGCGCCTGACACTCCAGAACGTAGTGCTGGCCTTCCAGATCGCTGGCGTTGGTATAATCACCCACCGCAAGCCCGGCGTCCAGCATGGCCCGCCGAAGCTGCCGTTTCAGGCGGAGCGGCGTCTGTTTCAGTGGCAAATACAGGTGCAGCTGGATCAGATACCGAATGGCCTGCGGCTCATCGTCTCCGAACACATTTGGAGACTCCGTGTAGTTGAACACGCAGTAGACCTCTGCCGGAGTCTCCCCGGCGTCCGGCCGGTACACATCCGGAACGCATACCGGCACGATGGGCGTCACCGCCTGGATGATGGTCTCGTTGATGCTCATACTCAGCCTCCCGCCGTCAGCAGCCTGGCGATCAGCTCCGTATACTCGCCGCTGTCGCCGTAGTCATTGACGTACTCGATCTCGTAGTCCGCGCCATTGTACCGCACCCGGTCCTTCCGGCTGATGACCGTATGCCCGGAGCGGATCAGAAACCGTACCTTGACGTCGCCCATGTCCGCCCCCTGCCGCAGCGCCTCGGAGCCGCTGACCCGGGAGAACTGCGCCCATGGGCGCCGGATCACCGTCTCCGTGGGGACTGCGTAGCCGTCAGCGTCAGGATAGGTGGAGATCCGTACGATCTCCACCCGCTTATTCAGCTTTCCAGCATTCACGTCCATATCAGCCCTCCGTGTCCGATTCGGACCGCACCGGCTCCGTCAGCTTCAGCTGGTTCAGCCGCCGCCGGAAAGCCGGATTGTCTGCAAACGCCTTGTCGGCGGTCTGAGTGCCCCGATTGTCCCAGGCGTCCA
>ERZ1034992.382-NODE-382-length-26165-cov-4.122252_pt1 | contig 26165 bp, 19 predicted proteins | sample MGYA00520695_ERZ1034992 | MGnify/ENA primary metagenome ERZ1034992 (study PRJEB33766, sample SAMN09781778) | gut metagenome | biome: gut microbiome | host: Homo sapiens | place: Madagascar | study: EMG produced TPA metagenomics assembly of the PRJNA485056 data set...
ACACCGAGGTCTACTCCAACACCGGCGGCCAGGCTTCCAAGGCTTCCAACATCGGTCAGGTGGCGCAGTTCGCCGCCGCCGGCAAGGACGTCAAGAAGAAGTCGCTCGCCGAGATCGCCATGGCGTACGGCTACGTGTACGTGGCCCAGGTGGCCATGGGCGCCAAGCCGGCCCAGACGCTCAAGGCCATCACCGAGGCCGAGGCATATCACGGCCCGTCCATCATCATCGCGTACTCCCCGTGCGAGATGCACTCCATCAAGGGCGGCATGAGCAACTGCCAGACCGAGATGAAGAAGGCCGTGGACTGCGGTTACTGGAACCTGTTCCGCTTCAACCCGGCAGCCGACGCCGGCAAGAAGTTCACGCTGGACTGCAAGGAGCCTGCTGGCGGTTACCAGGAGTTCCTGATGAACGAGGCCCGCTACAGCCGACTCACGCGCGAGTTCCCGGAGCGCGCCGGCGAGCTGTTCGAGCGCAACGAGAAGGCCGCCATCGAGCGTTACGATCACCTGGTGCGCCTGAAGGCCATGTACGACGGCGAGTAGTTCGTCCATCTAGCGCGGCGCCGCATTTCCGCTGGCAGGAGCAGGAGCTTTGCTGCGGGATATCGGGGGTGCGTTGAGGCTTTCGATTGCGCGATAGATCGGTTTCGGAAGGCCGGTCGTCCGAAAGGGCGGCCGGCTTTCTTGCGTTGCGGGGGCGGTGCGGGTTGAGTTGCGGCGATGGGGCGGCGAAACTTCGGGTAAGTCCCATGTATGGGACCGGAGGCGCTCAGGGGGTGCGCTAGAATGTCGGGCATGGATACTTCTATTGCATATGATGTGGTGCTGCTGCCGGATACCGATCGGGCAGTGGCGTATAGGAAACGGGCCGCAGATAGCGGCTGCTCGCTTATGGGCGTGACGGTTGCCGCGTTCGGCGCGTGGGTTCGTGATCTTTGGGAGCTGTACGGCGACGGCAGGACGTTCGTCTCGCGCCTTGAGCGCGAGGCGCTGCTGCGCGCAGCGTGCGAGCGGGCTGCTGATGGCGCGGGCGCATCGGCCGGTGCCGGCGAAACGGGGGCGCTCGGGCTCGATCGCGTCGCGGCAGCTTGCGTTGCCGCCGGCGCCGGCCTGCCTGCCTTCGATGCGGCGGTGCGGGATGCGCAGCGGGGCGTGCCGGCGGGCGCTGGCGCGCTTGAGGGGGTGACCTGCGCGGAAGTGCCGGTGCTGCGGATGATCGGGGGATACCTTGATCGGTTGGCGCAACTGGGGATGATCGAACCGGGGCAGGCTCTGGCTCTGCTCCCCGAGCTTCTGCCGCAGCGCCCGTTGCGCGTGCTGTTGGAAGATGCTGCTCCGCTTACCCCTGGTCAGGAGGCTTTTTTCTCCGCTTGTCCATGGATGGACGTGGAGGTTCGCGCCGCTTCGGGAAGCCAAGGCCCCGTTCGCGCGCCCGAGGGCGTGAGGGTTCGCTTCGCGTTCCCTTCGGGGCAATATGCGTGGCCGGCGCTATTGGCCGATATCGTGCGCGACACCCTTGGTGCGGGTGCGGATCGAGGGAGGGCCTCTGCTTCGGTTGGGGCTCCGGCTTCGGCTGCGGTGCCGATTGCGGCGGCAGTCCCAGCTGCCGACGATTACGTTGCTTCCGACGGTGAGGACGCTGTCGGTGGCGCCGACGGTTGCCGGGTTGGGCAGTCGACCGGAACGCAGGCCGCTGCTGTGGTGATTGCGGCGAAAGACCCCGCGGCGTTGTTCGGGCGCGTGGCGCCGGCGCTAGTTTGCCAGGGCCACGTGGTTGCCCTGCGCGGGCGGCGTCGCTTCGTGGATACCGCGTTCGGTCGGGCCATCTGCTCGCTTCGCCGTTTCCTTGATGATGGACAGGCGGGCGGCGCCTCGCATATCGAAGGGTATGGGGACATCGCTGCGACCGATGTGGAGCGTTGGAATCGTGCTGACCTGGCCGATTGGGCGTTGTCGCCGTTTTCCGGGATGACGAAGAAGGCGGCGTTCAAGCTTGATGCCGATATGCGCGCCGATCGCACGGCGCGGCGGTCCGGCCTGTGTGCCCGCTTGCGCGGCGACAACCCGATGTTCGCGGCGATGGAGCGGCTTGCCTTGCAGTTGGACGACCAGGCTGCGGCGGAGCTTGAGGCTGCCGTTCGGCGCATGACGAACCGTTCGGAAGCGTGGCGCGCCGAGCAGCTTGCCGCGTTGCGCGCTCTGCAGCGCGCCGCCGGTGCCGCCAAACTGGCGGGGCTGGGGGCTGATGCGGCGTTTGGCCAGGTGCAACGTTTGAAAGTCAACGTCTCGCGCGTCGTGGCGCCGCGCGGTTGCGATGGCGCCGCCCTTGGTGCGCCCGATGTGCTGATGACCGATCAGAACACGGCGGCGTCTTTGGGCAGCGGCTCGTGTAGGGTGCTCGTGGCGGCCGATTTGACAAGCACCGCCTATCCGGCAGCCGATCCCGAGGATGCTTCCCGGGTGCTGCTCGAGCATCTTGACGTGAAGCGCGCCGATTCGGCGCTTGCCCGCATGCGCCGTGCGTTCTTCGCGTTCGAGCACGCTGCAACCGATCAGCTGATTCTCGAGCGCTGCCTCAACGATTCGTCCGCCGACCCCACGTACCCTTGCGTGGTGCTGGAGGAGTTCGTCGACTGTTATCGGGACGACCCCACGGCCACCGAGGATATCGACAACCCGTATTCGCTTCCCGAACGTCTGCAGGACGGGATGTTGCTGCGCGGCGAAGATGCCTTGTGCTCCAACGATGCGCTCTCCGATGTGCCGGCGCCTGAGGCGGCGCGCATCGAGCCGCCGCTGACGGGTGCGGTGTCGTCTGAGGTGCGCTCGCTCGTGGTGCTTCCGCGTGTGCTGCAGGGCGGGCAGGTGCTCGACGAGCCGTGCCTGTCGCCTTCGCAGATCGAAAGCTATCTGGAGTGCCCGTACAAGTGGTTCGCGCAAAGGCGCTTGCGCTTGGATGACCTGGACGAGGGGTTCGGGCCGCTTGAGATGGGCGACTTCGCGCACAACGCGCTGCACAGCTTCTATAAGCATATGTCCGAGGATTTGGGCGAGGCGAAGGTGACGCCGCAGCTGCTTCCGCAGGCGCGAAAGCTCATGGCCGACGTGCTTGCGCGTCATAAGGCGCTGCAGCCGCATCTTCGCCAGTCGGAGAACCGCTTGATCCCCACGTCGCAGGTGGAGCATCGGGAGCTTGCCGAGCTCGAGCGCAAGTTGGTGGACTACTTGGACTTCGAGGCTGAGCTTCTGCCCACCTTCGCCCCGAAGTATTTGGAATACGACGTGGCTTGCGGCGGTGCGGTGGATTATGCGGGGCATAAGCTGCTGGGCACGGCCGACCGCATCGATGTGGACGGCGAAGGACGATGCGCGATCATCGACTACAAGGGCTCGATTTCAGGGTCGTACGCGCTCGGCGTGCGCGAGGAGGGGCGCCTGGGCAAGGTGCAGGCGCTCATCTACGCGCAGGTGGTTCGCCGTACGCTGGGCTTGGAGCCGGTGGGCGCGTTGTACGTGTGCTACGGGCGGCGCAAGATGATCTCGGGCGCTTACGATGGGCGCGTGATAGAGAACGCTCATCTGCCGAACATGCGCCACAAGGACTGCATGTGCGCCGACAGGCCGTTTGCCGACGTGCTCGACGAGACGGAGGAGGCGGTGGCCGCGGCGCTCGATCGTATGTTGGCAGGCGATATCCGTCCGCGCCCCGAAACGCCCGAGGCGTGCAAATGGTGCCCGGTTTCATCGTGTTCGGAAAGGAGGGGATAGCCATGGCGTTGACCATCGGCCAGGAAAAGTGCGTCAACACGCTTGATAAGTCGTTGGCGGTGAGCGCCGGCGCCGGCAGCGGCAAGACGTTCACGCTCACCCGCCGCATCGTGCATGCGCTGGAGAGCGGGTATTTGACCGACATCGATCAGGTTTTGGCCATCACCTTCACGTCGAAGGCGGCGGGTGAGATCAAATCGCGCGTGAAGGGCGCGCTGCGCGCCGGCGGTATGACCGAGCAGGCGTTGAAAACCGACGAGGCGTGGATATCCACCATCCATGGGATGTGCTCGCGCATCCTTCGCGCGCATGCGCTTGAGCTGGGGCTTGACCCCGCGTTCAAGGTTGCCGACGAGGCCACGGTGAAGACGCTTCTGGACGCATCGCTTGAAGAGGTGCTCGGCGGCAGGGACGACTTGGTCACGGTCGCCGAAGGCGTTTCCCCAGAGCGCCTTGACGCGCTGTTCGCGTCGTTCGACGTGCATCCGGCGGGCCCTCGCACGGCGTCGGTCGAGGGGATGGTGCGGCAGCTGGTGGAGGCCGCCTCGGCGCATCCCGACGGCATGGCGTCGGTGGTGGCGCCCCCTGAGGCGCCGAGCCCGATCAAGCTGCTGGCGCAGCTGGTGGACGTCGCCGAAACCGCGTATGCCCTGGCCGACGGCGTCAAGCCCGGCTCCACGCGTGACAAGTTCCTGGTGGCAACGCAGGATGCGTTGGGGGGCGCGCGCGAGCTGATCGGGCGCGGCTCCGACGGGCTGACGTATCGGCGCGTGCTTTCGGCCATGAACGGTTTCCCCGTTCCCGGTCGCAACTTCGGCAAGAACACGCCGTATGGCGAACAAGCCGTTGAACTGGCAGAACAGTACTGCGCCATCGCCGCGCAGGCGCGTTGCGGGCTGGTGCAGGAGCATCTGGTTACGCTGATCGATGTGGCGAAGTCGGTTGCGGACGCGTTCGCGCGCCGCAAGCGCGAGGCGGGGTTGCTGGACAACAACGACTTGCTGGCCTTCGCGTCCCGCGCGTTTCGCGACCATCCCGCCATCCAGGCGGCGTACGCCGACCGCTTCAAGCTGGTGATGGTGGACGAGTTCCAGGACACCGACCAGCTGCAGGTGGACATGATCAAGCGCATGGCCGGGGAAGGCTTTTCGCGCATGTGCACCGTCGGCGACGCGCAGCAGAGCATCTATCGGTTCCGCGGCGCGGACGTGTCAGTGTACCGTCGCCATCTGGAGGATGTGCGCCTTCGCAATCCCGAGGGCATCATCGAGCTGCCCGACAACTTCCGCAGCCACGGGGACGTGTTGGCGTTGTGCGACCGCATCTTCGAGCAGCCGCAGGTGTTCGGCGCGGAGTTCATGTCGTTAGCGCCCGGGCGCGCGGAATCCAAGGTCAAGCGACCGTTTCTGTCTGATGGCCCTCGCGTGCAGGTGCAGGTGACCGTGGCCCCGTCGCGCGGGGTGTCGTCTGCGGATGCGGTTGCCGTGGCGGCGCGGCGTGTGGCGAAGTCGTTCTCCCAGTTCGCGGCGGCCGGGCATCGGCCGGGCGACATGGTGGTTCTGTTGGGCGGCATGGGCCGTGCGAACGTGTACGCCGAGGCGCTGCGGGCCGAGGGGCTGCCGTGCGTGGTGGCCGGCGGATCCATCTTCAACCGTGCGCCCGAGGTGGCGCTCATGGTTCGCCTGGCGCAGGCGATCGCGAACCCGAAGTGGACCACGGCGCTGTTCGAGGTGCTCTCGAGCGAGCTGTTCGCCCTGTCCGCCGATGATTTGCTGGAGTTGTCCACGGGCATGGACGAGGAGCGAGGTATTCCCCGCAGACGGGCGTTCGACCAGGGCTTTCGTCATATCGAGCGCAAGGTGGCGTCGGGGCGCGCGGTCTCGCCGGCGCTTGCGGCGTGCGCAAGCCTGATGCGCCGCGCCTCCGAGCAGGTGGGAAACGCGGCGCTCGCCGACATCATGCAGGGCATCGTGGCCGATTCCGGGTGGCTTGCGCGCCTTGAGGCGGCCGGGCCCGAGGGGCTGGCGCGCGCGGGGAACGTGTACAAGGCCATCCGCATGGCGCGCGATATCGAGGTGGCAGGCGGCATGGGGCCTGCGGGCGTGGCCGAGGAGCTGGCGCTGCGCGTGGAGCTTGCCAAGGAGGCGCCGGGCGCGCTGTCCGCCGAAGGCGGCGATTTCGTGCGCATCATGACCGTCCACGCCAGCAAGGGCCTTGAGTTCCCCATCGTGGCGGTGGCCGAGCTGCGCGACGATGCGGCGCGGTCGCAGGCGTTGGAGTGCTGCTCGATCGAAGGGTGCACCTACGTGTCGCTCGACGGCGGCCATGTGCTCGAGCGCTTGAAGGAGAAGACTTCGTCGCTGGTTGCGAAGAGCGGGTCGTATCAGCCGTTTTGCGAGTTCGACGATGAAGAGCTCGCCGCTATGATCTCGCGCAGCCAGCTTCCGGCCGATAGGCGCGCCGCCATCAAGCTGCATGAGGAGCGCGGCGAGGCTGCGGAGTCGCGGCGCTTGCTCTACGTTGCGCTTACGCGCGCGAAGGAGGCGCTTGTGGTGTCTATGCGCGGCAAGTCGTCGAAGGTCGACGTCACCGGCTTGTCGAAGAGCTGCTGGGGCGACGTGCAATCGGCGCTGGCGGGCGAGTGCTGTGTGTTCGAGCCGGGTGTGAGCATGTTCGACTTCGGCGGGCAGCGCCCGGCGCGCGTGGAATGCGTGCACCTGACGCCGGCTGATGTCGAGGAGTTGCTGGGGGCGTCCGGCGCTGCGGGTGGCGAGGTTTTGCAGGTTGATGGCGGACCGGACGTCGACGAGGCTGCGGTTGGCGGTTGCCCTGCCGGCGGCAAGCCGGGCATGATCGCCCTTCCCGTGGTGAGGCCGTACGAGCCCGAGCGGGGCAAGCCCTATGAGGGTGCGCGGGCGGGGATGTTCAGCTATTCCTCCATCGCCGAGGATGGCGACGGGTTGGCCGACTTCTCCGTGGAGGATGCGGTCGATGATGCCGCCAGCGCTTCCTTGGGCGCGCGCGACGCCGATGCTGCTACGAGCTTGGGAACGGCGTTTCATCGCTTGGCGCAGCTGGCGGCCTTGGCTTGGCAACCGGGTTGTGCCCTTGAGCGCCCGGATGCTGCGCGTCAGCGGGCGCTGGAGCGTTCGTGCGGGCTTTCCGCCGAGCAGCGTGATCGTTTGGATGCTGCGCTTGAGCGGTGGTTCGCCAGCGACATAGCGTCGCGCATGGGCGCATGCGAAAGCGTGATCCCCGAGGCGCCGTTCCTTGTCCGTGTGGGCGGCCCTTGCGATGCAGCCTACCTTGAGGGCGAGATCGACCTTTTGGGGTGCGTTGCCCCTGCCGGCACGCGCGAGCAGCCGGCCGGCAGCGCGTTGGTGGTGGACTACAAGACCGGCGGTTCGCCTGCCGAAACCGCCGAGCAGCTGCACGAGAAGCATCTGCTACAGGCCACATGCTATGCGTATGCGGTGCTGTTGGAAGGATATGCGCAGGTGGAGTGCGTGTTCGTGCGCGTCGAGCAGGACCGCTCCGTTGCGCCGGGGCAGCCGCAGACGGTGTCGTATCGTTTTGATGCGGCCGATGCCGACGAGATGGGCCGCGCTCTTGCGCGGGCGTATCATGGGCACGGTCAGCTGTAGGATTTGAAGGGACGTTTGCGTGAACATCCAGATTTTCGGCACGAAGAAAAGCTTCGATACGAAGAAGGCCCAGCGCTACTTCAAGGAGCGTCGCATCAGCTTCCAGTTCATCGACCTGAAGGAAAAGGGCATGAGCAAAGGCGAGCTGCAGTCGGTGGCCAACGCCGTCGGCGGGCTTGACAAGCTGATCAACCCCGATGCCAAGGATGCCGATACGGTGGCGCTGCTGCAATACCTGGCGGCGGATCAGAAGTTCGAGAAGGTGCTCGACAACCAGCAGGTGCTGTGCGAGCCGGTGGTCCGCAACGGCAAGAAGGCCACGGTCGGCTATCAGCCTGACGTGTGGAAGGGTTGGGAGTAGGTTCTCGACGCCCGTGCATGCTGGAGCCGGGGATTCATCGATCGTTGGTATGCAAAAGGGGCTTGGTTGCCATCGTCGGCAACCAAGCCCCTTCGCTATGTGCATGGGTTTGTTCTGGTTTGCGGTTAGCGTCGTGCGTGCTTTCCGCGTGAGGCCTTGCCGTAGTCGGCGAACGCTATCGCGTGGTATATGGCCACCAGGGCTGCGCCGAGCAGGATGCCGCCAAGGATGTCGGTGGTCCAGTGAACGCCCGCCATGGCGCGCGCGGCAACGATGCCCACCATGCCAACGGTGCAGATGACCAGGGCCGTGGTGCGCAAACCCCCTTGGCGGATGCGTTGCACGGCCTGAATCATGGCCGTGCCGCACATGGTGACGGCCAGCAGCGTGTGCGACGAGGGGAACGACGGCTCGCAAACGCCGTCCTCCAGGATGGGGCGGTTGTTGGGCGAGATGCAGTTGAACAGGACGTACAGCACCAGCATGGCGCCGTAGATTCCCAACAACAGCCAAAGGTCGCGGTCGACCCCGCTGCGGCTGCGGGAACGGATCAGCTGCCTGCAGCCGATTATGGCGAGCATGAGTGCGCCGACGGCCGGCACGATGAGCAGGAGGTTGGACAGCTTCTCCATGAGGTCGCTTTGCCCGAGGATGGCGCGTGCCTCAAGGTTGAAGGTGGCAAGGCCCACCAAGCTGCCGTCGCCTGCGATAGGCTGACGGTCTACGAACACCAGCGAAACCGTGAGCGCGGCGAACAGCGCAAGAAACACGCCTGCGGCTATGGCGGAGGCGTGCGCGGTAGTGCGGTTATGCATGAAAACTCCCATCTGGCCTTCGAATGTAAAGAGAAGGTAAGGAGATGGTAAAGCCGAACTCATGCGGTATGGGGGCGACCGCTCGATTTCGAGGAATTCTGCAGAAAGGGAAATGGACGGGGCGAAGCTCTGGGCGGCGCGCTCGGCTAGACGAGGTTGCTGGTGAACAGGCAGGCGGGGTTGCCTTGGGCGGCGTTTTGCTTGAAGCGTTGCACCAGCTCAAGACGCGATTGGGTGGATGTCGCCAGCGGCTGGGGAAGGGCGTCCGGGGCAAACCAGCCCACTTCCAGGCTCTCGTCGTCGGCGACGCGGGGCTGTGTGTTGCCATCTTCGCGGGGACGGCAGAGGAACAGCAGGTCCATGTATTGGCATTGGTCGCCGTTGGCGTAGGTGACCATATATGGGGACGACTTCACGCTGACCAGGCATATCGGCTCGATGTCGACGCCCGTTTCCTCGAGAGCTTCCCGCACGCAGGTATCGGCAGGCTCCTCGGCGGGTTCCACGATGCCGTAGATGAGCGCCCACTGCTCGGTGTCGGCGCGCTTGCCTAGCAGGATGCGGCCTTGAGCGTCCTCCACGTAGGCGGTGATGCCGGTGAGCCATAGCGGGTCGTTGCCGATCTTCGCGCGCAGGTTGGTGATAAATTCGGGCGTTGACATGGTGATATTCCTTCCAGATGCCGACTGCCCGCCGGTTGGGCGGGCAGTCGGGATGAAGCGGGGTTGGCGGAGTGCCGTGAACGGACCTCGATATGGCGCTGCGGACAGCGGTTACACGAACTTCACGGCGGTGCCGTATGCCAGCATCTCGATGGTGCCGGGGTTGATGGAGCCGCTGGAGAAGCGCATGGCCACGATGGCGTCGGCGCCGATGCGCTCGGCTTCGGCGATCATGCGGTTTTCCGCCACGGTGCGGGCTTGGTCGGTCATCTCGGTGTACGACTTGATCTCGCCGCCCACCAGCTCCTTCATGCCTGCCATCATGTCGCGGCCGATATGGCGTGAGGTGACGATGTTGCCGCGTACCAATCCGAGGACTTGGACGTTTTGGCCGGGTACCACATCTGCGGAGGTGACGATCATGGGAGGCTCCTTTGCATTTGGGGCGGATGCGGCGCCGCACGTGTCGCGCCGCGTTGCTTGCTCTATTGTACCGCAGCCCTGTGGTCGTGCTGCGGTCCTGCGTTCCCGTCGGCGGGTCGGGTTGCGCCTTCGGCTTTCGCGGCATTTGCCGCCCCTGTGCTCATTCGGCCAGATAGGGGCCTTGTCGGGGCATTGCGGCGAGCGTATCTTGGTTGCGAATGAGAAGTTGCGGCACGGCAAGGAGGGGCCTATGGCAAGGAGAAGCGTCACCGCGTGCAAGATATACGTTGCGGCGCTGGCGTGCGCGCTGGTTGCCGTCGCTGTATGCGGTTGCGCATCGGGCGGCGATAACGCGCAGGCGCCGGGCGCGCAGGAGCAGGAGCAGTTCGAGAACGTGGCCGATGTGCCGCGTGACGGTTCTGCCGATCAGGGGTCGGCGCAGCCTTCCGAAGGGGACGCTGCACAGCAGAAGCAAACGCAAGGCGCCGACGAGCTGCGTGCGAAGCTTTCCATCGTCGATTTGTCGCAGGAGCAGTTCGTGCACGGGCAAAAGCCGGCGGAATGCCAAAAGTACATCGTGCTCCATGACACCGAGGGCGACAACGATGCCGCATCGGTGGTGAGCTACTGGGCGGGCAACGGCAACCTGGTGGCGGCTCACTTCATCGTGAACAAGGACGGGTCCGTGGCGCAATGCGCGCCGCTCGATGCCATCGTGCACCATGCGGGATACGGCGATACGGGGCATAACGCGCAGTTCGGCGTGGAGGACGAATCGCGCGACGACAAGCTGGGCACCGTTCCCATCGGCTCGGCCATGGCAGATTACGGCATGAACTCGTACTCGGTGGGCATCGAGATGGTGCATGTGGGCAGTTCCGGCGATTATCCGCAGGCCCAGCTTCAGGCGCTCGATAACCTGATCGCCTATATCGACGCCTATTACGGGTTCGAAAGCGCTATCATCGATCACAAGGCCTGGCGAACGGGGAATTCGGATACATCCGAGGAATTCGCCGGCTATTTGAGGAACTATCAGGAAGCACGCACGCACGACGGTACGGCGCGCTAGCTTTCGGCGACAACGCCAAGCGGCGCTTAACTGGAAGGAAAGGGATCTGACATGTTCTGCCCCCATTGCGGAGCCTCGGTCGAAGACGGTGACACGTTCTGCTCATCGTGCGGCAAGGCTCTAAGCTCGGCGTCCGGCGGCAACGCGTCCGCTTCGGGCGGTGCTGCAACCGGCAAAGCTTCTTCGAAGAAATCCATCGGCGACATCCCGACCATTTGGGTGGTCGTGGCCATCGTCGCCATAGCCGCGGCGCTGTATTTCCTGTGGCCTGGCGGCGACGATGCCTCGGATGCCGATTCAGGCACCGCTCAGACGCCAACGACGACGGTGCAGCAGCCTGCGGCATCAAGCCGGCCTGCAACCACGTCCTCGGAGCCGAAAAGCCCGCTGACGCTGTTCGTGTCGCAGGTGGACAATTCCGCGTATCCGCAGGTCACCCTCTATACGAAGATAGCCGATCAGGCGGGTTCCACGCCTGGCGGCCTTGACGCGTCGCAGTTCACCGTCACGGAAACCGATTCGTCCGGTTCGCAGTATGAGGCGACGGTGGAGCAGGTGGTCCCGCTTGCCGTGGGCGACGCCATGAACATCAACCTGGTGGTCGACCAGAGCGGTTCCATGAGGTCGCGCAGCAAGATGGACAGCGCCAAGATGGCGGCAAGCTCGTTCGTCGACGAGATGGTGAAAACCCAAGGCAACGTGGCAGAGATCACCTCGTTCAACGATTACGTGTACAACCGCCAGCCGTTCACCTCGAGCGCGGCGCTGCTCAACAGCGCCATCGACGCGGTTTCGCCCACCGGCGAGACGGCGCTTTACGACGCGCTGTACTGGGCGCTGCAGCGCACGAACCTGAAGTCGGGCTCGCGCGTGGTCATCGCGTTCACCGACGGCGAGGAGAACAACAGCCACTACAGCCTGAACGACGTCATCACGCTGTCCCAGCAAACGGGCATCCCCGTCTACATCGTGGGCGTGGGCGGCGATGTGAACCGCAGCTCGCTGCAGTCGTTGGCGTCAAGCTGCAACGGCACGTACTACGATGCGGCGTCGGACGACTTGGCGCAGGCGCTTCGCCAGATCTACCAGTCCATCTACGACGATCAGCGCTCCATGTGCCGCGTGGTGTTCACCTCCACGTGCCCCGGCAGCACGTCCGCCACGCGTACCGTGCTGCTGAGCTGCGCGGATTCGGGCCCGTTCGCAGGGCAGATCTCGCATACGTACGTGCCCGTGACCAGCATCTCCTCCTATGACACCAGCGTGAGCTCGCAGGATTACGTGCTGCCCGGCAGCGCTTCGAAGTACTACTCGCGCTCCGAGTTGGAGAAGATGTCGCTGTGGGAGCTCTACCTTGCGCGCAACGAGATATTCGCGCGCCACGGCCGTGGCTTCAAGAACCAGGACCTGACCGATTACTTCGCCACGAAGCGTTGGTACACGCAAACGTACACGCCCGAGGAGTTCGATGCCATCTCCTCCTCGCAGCTCAACGACTACGAGTTGAAGAACGTACAGACCATGTACGAGATCGAGCAGAGCCGCAATTCCCCGTATCTGGAGACGGCGAAATAGGCTGGCGCGAAATCGCCTGAAACGAAGAAGGCCCGCGGTTCGCGCCGCGGGCCTTCTTGCTGTTGGTTGGGTTGTTGCCTGGAGCGTGCCGGGTCCTACGAGTTCACCCAGGCGCGGATGCGGTAGCGCACGCCCAGCTCGTCGCAGATGCGTTGGCAGGCGGCCTCGTCCTCGTGGCTGATGGTTGTTTCCACGGTGGTCATCACGACGTTGGGCACGTATTTGCGCACTTCGCGGGCGAAGTCGAGCATACCCGGGAACGCCGCGTCGCCGAAGCGGCTGCGCACGATGGCGGCGTACTCGTCGGCGTTGGGGGTGTTCAGGCTGATGGAGACCGTGTCCACGATGCCCTCGAACTCCGGCGCGATATCGCGGCCGCAGATCAGGCTGCCCTGGCCGTTGGTGTTCACGCGCACGGGCAGGTTGTAGCGGCGCTTTACCTCGGCGGCCACGCGCTTGAGCATGTCGAAGGCGCAGGTGGGCTCGCCGTATCCGCAGAAGACCACCTCTTCGTAGCGGCTCATATCCTGCTCGTCGAACGCTGCCATGACCTCCTCGAAGGAGGGCTCATGGTCGAGCCATAGGTTGTTCTCGCCGCCTTCGCCGTCCTGGCCCACGCCGTCGGCGGTTTGGCGGATGCAGAAGGTGCAGGCGCAGCTGCAGCGGTTCGTCAGGTTGACGTAGAGCCCGTTGTGCACGGGATAGACGATGGTCTCGGCTTTCGTTTTCGCCATGATGAGCTTCTTTCGCTAGGGGTGGGGGCGAAGATCGTGGTTCGCCTTCCCGCTTCCGTTTAGGGTACGCCTTATGGTGCGCTTGCTGCAAGATGCGGGTTTGCGAGTGTGGCGCGGTGCGCGATGCTAGCGCAGGTTGCGCAGCTCCTCCTCGATGGGCAGGCCGTCGGTGCGCGGCAGGTCCATATCGATGGCGCGCTCGACGCAGGTGCACACGAAGTGCGAAGCCTTCTCCACCGACTGGTCCAGCGGCACGCCGTTGACCGCGTCGGCGATGAGGATGGCGGAGAACACGTCGCCGGTGCCGGAGCGCTGCCCGCCTAAGCGCGCGGTTTGCACGGTGAAGGGCGCGCGGCCCCGCTCGTAGCACACGTTTGCCACGCGGTCTTGGAACTCCACGCCCGTGACCACCACGCGTGTGGGGCCGGTTTGCGATAGCTGCTGGGCGATCTTGGCGGCATCTTCGCAGGTCATGTCCTTGCTGAAGGGCATACCTGCCAGGATGCACGCTTCGGTGAGGTTCGGGGTGATGATGTCGGCCTTCGCCGTGAGCTCGGCCATGCGCTCGCACATCTCCGGTGTGTAGGTGCCATAAGGGTGGCCTTCATCGCCCATGACGGGGTCGACCATCACGATGCAGTCGGGGCCGCCGAACTCGTCGATGAACTCGCTGACCACCGCGATTTGCTCCGCCGAGCCCAGGAAGCCCGTGCAGATGCCGCGGAACTTCAGGCCGAGCTTGCGCCACTCGCGGATGTGCTCGCGCATGTAGGGCGTGAAATCCTGGAAGCTGTAGCTGGGGAAGCCCGTGTGGTTGGACAGCACCGAGGTGGGGAGCACGCAGCATTGCACGCCAAGCTGGGAGATGACGGGAAGCTGCACCGCCACCGAGCATCGGCCGAAGCCGGTGAAGTCGTTGATGAGCGCGATCTTCTTCTGATTGTTGTGATTGGGCAAGGTGGTATCGGTGGGTTCGGTGGTGCTCACGGGGGGCGTCTTTCCTTGGGATGTTTCCTTACGCGCACATTATAAGGGAGTCGCGGGCGGGCCCGCGGCTTGCGACGCAGAATGCCAGCGGATTCCGTTTTCGCCGGCGCAAAGTTCTGGGCGGTTTGGAAGGCGGCATCGGCGGGAACGCGCTCAGCCCCTGTTCGGTGCCGGCGTGAACGCACCTTCGTCCCCTGTTCAGGTATGATTGTCCTTTTCCGTCCCCCTGCCTGCTCGGCGCAAAGTTCTGGGCGGTTTTCGGGCTTTTACGCAGCAATCGGGTTGGGCAAACCGCCCATGGTGAACAGGGGACGGAGGTGCGTTCATGCGCCGATGCTGCTCGCAGAGCTGAGACGAAAACGGGGCGCACTTCTGCGAAATCGTCCGGAAGAGGGTTGGCGGTGGGGCGTGGCGATAGTGGTACTATATGACGTTGCGCCTGCGCACGCGGGTGCGTCGTTTCAGCTTGTTATGGGGCGGTTGCCCAAGGTGGCCGTCCTTTTGCGTTGGGAAAGGGAATGGATATGGCGGAAAACAAACCCCAGGCGCCTGCGTCGGCGTCGGGTACGGAGGCGCCGGCTTCGCGCGAGCATTTCGCGTCGCGGCTGGGATTTATCCTGATCAGCGCCGGATGCGCGATCGGATTGGGCAACGTATGGCGCTTCCCCTACATCACCGGCGAATACGGCGGAGCGGCGTTCGTGCTGCTGTACCTGGTGTTTCTGGTGATCTTGGGCATGCCCGTCATGGTGATGGAGTTCGCCGTGGGGCGCGCCTCGCAGCGTTCCGCCGCGCAGGCCTTCGATAAGCTGCAGCCGAGCGGGAAGTGGCATTGGTTCTCGTGGTGGGGCTATATCGGCTGCATGATCTTGATGATGTTCTACACCACCGTGTGCGGATGGATGCTGTCGTACGTGCCGCAGATGGCGTCGGGCATGTTCAACGGCGCCGATGCCGCTTTTGCGGGCGCTGCTTTCAACGGCATGTTGGAGAACCCTGCGTGGCTGATCGGGTGGATGGTCGTGGCCGTGGTAATCGGCTTTTTGGTGTGCAGTTTGGGCCTGCAAAAGGGTGTCGAGCGCGTCACGAAGGTCATGATGGCGACGCTGTTCGTGGTGATGATCGTGCTGTGCGTCCGTGCCGTCACGCTGCCCGGTGCCGCCGAGGGCATCGCGTTTTACCTGGTGCCCGACTTCGGGCGCCTGTTCGCCGACGGGTGGTCGACGTTCGGCGATGCGGTGTACGCGGCCATGGGCCAGGCGTTCTTCAGCCTGTCGCTCGGCATCGCGGCCATGGAGATCTTCGGCTCGCGCATCGGGCGGCAGCGCAGCCTTACCGGCGAGGCCGTGTCCGTCACCGCGCTGAATACCGTGGTGGCCATCCTGGCGGGCCTCATCATCTTCCCGGCGTGCTTCGCCTATGGTGTTTCCCCTGATCAGGGGCCGTCGCTGGTGTTCGTGACGCTGCCGGTGGTGTTCGGGCAGATGCCGCTGGGCAACGTGTGGGGCTGCCTGTTCTTCGTGTTCATGGCGTTCGCGTCGCTGTCCACCGTCATCGCCGTGTTCGAGAACCTGATCAGCTGGTCCATGGACAAGTGGGGAATGATGCGCAGCCGCGCCGTCATCTTCAACGCCGTGCTGGTGCTGGTGCTGTCCCTTCCGTGCGCGCTGGGCTTCAACGTGCTGTCGGGTGTCACCATCCCGGCCATCGGCGACATCCAGTCCATCGAGGACTTCATCGTGTCGAACAACATGCTGCCGCTGGGCAGCCTGGCGTTCGTGCTGTTCTGCACCACGCGTCGCGGCTGGGGATGGGAGAGCTTCCTGGCAGAGGCCGATCAGGGCGAGGGCGTGAAGTTCCCGCGCTGGACGCGCCTGTGGTTGAAGTACGGCATTCCGGCGCTGATCGTGGTGATCTTCGTGCTGGGGTATGCGCCGAAGATGGCCATCTGGCTGGGGCTTGCCTAGGGTTGCGCTTGTTCGGGTTGACTGCAAGAATCGGTTGATTATGACGAAGGGGCTCGACGCGTTGGATCGCGTCGAGCCCCTTTTGCATGGTGCGCAGGTTATGCTGTGGGCGCCTGCGGCGGATTGCCGGAGCCGTTTTGCGGAGCGTCGGGCTGCTGGGGAGCAGCTGCAGACGCCGGCGCTGCCGGCGCGGGTGCAGGCGCCGCTGCAGCCGAGACGGGGTTGCCCGCCTGCGGCGTCGGCGCGCCCTCGTTGCGGTTCGTCAATCCCAGGAACGCGTTCTGGATGAGGTAGCCTAGGGCGAACATGAAGCAGGCGGCAGCCAGCGGCTTGCCGATGTAGGGCAGCGCGCATGCCGCGCCCAGGATGGCGCCCATAGCAAGCGCCGCGGGGAAGCGTCCCAGGTTCTTGAAGACCAGCTTGCCCAGCGCGGCGGCGGTGAAGCCGCCCGAGACGATGGTGAGCGCAATCAGGGAGAACGTTGCGGCGCCGGCGATGGGCAGCGTGATAACCAGGCAGCACAGGATGATCACCGCCACGGGCGCTGCGATGGCGCCGATGATCCCGGAGGCGACCAGGTAGCCGGTGCGGGTTTTCGCCAGCTGGGCGGCGTTTGCGGTGTGCTTGCGCGCCAGCCATTCGGCCGCCGCCGCGGTCACCAGGCACGCGAGGGCGCTATAGACCGCTGCCAGCAAGGTGCTGACCGCATTGAACGCGGGCTCAGGCTTATCGTCCTGCGTGTGGATGGAAAGCTCCAGTGCGCCGTGCTGTGCGGAGGAGGCTATCTCGGGCTGATCGCCGGCAGAGCCGCGTACGGCGCCTTCGATGTGGGCGTTCGGGCCCAGCCGTACGGAGTCGGCGTTGACCACGACGTCGCCGTGGACGGTTCCGTCGATGACGGCGTGCTCGGCGCAGATGTAGAGCGCATCGCATTCGCCGGAGAAGCTTGCATCGCCGGCGGCGATGGCCACCGCCTGCGCCGTGGTGTCGCTCACCGTGGCATCTTTTGCGGCAAGGGTGATGCTGTGCGCCACATCGGCGCCTCTGATGGCGATGTCCTCGGCTGCTGCGCGGATGCTGCCCGATACGGTGCATGAGCTTACGGCGATGGACTGGCCCGCGGCGAGGATGTCGTTAGGTGCGGCCGTTTTCGTGAACAGCTTGCTTTGGCCGAACCAGATGATGTCGTCTCCCAGCATGCCGCTCGCATCGTCGGCGATCTCGTCGGCTGACCAGGCGTGGTCGTCGTCTGCGTGATGCGATTCGTCCGCTGCGAACGCCGGTATCGCCGGGGCGATGGCGAGCGTGCCGGCGGTTGCGATGGCCACGGCGGCGCATGCGAGCGCGCCCGGGGCGTTCGCGCCGGTTTTCCGGGCGTTGCGAGCCCATGCGGCAATGCCCGCGCTTGCAAGCGCGATGAGCGCGAGCGCTGCAAGAAGCGTTATGGCGGTCATGATGTCCTCCTCCGTTTGCGTTTGCGCGACGCAACGGCGGCCCCGGCGTCGCGTGAAAGCGCCTTTGCGCAGCAGCTTTCCCCTTTCCGCCAGTATACTTGCTTGCGCGCGCGTGTGTGCAAAGAGGGGTAAGCGAGATGGTGAAGCCGAGCTGTACACGGCTTCACCCGCCTGTGGGCGTTTGGGGGTTGGTGCGGGCCGTGACGTATACTTGGCTTTCGAAGGTTTCTCTTTTCGCCGGAAGGGTTGGCATGAAGATCACGCTGCAACAGATGCGCTATATGTTGAAGATCGCGGAAACGGGGTCGATGGTGGCGGCTTCGCGCGTGCTGTCGGTTTCGCAGCCCAGCCTGTCCGAGGCAGTGTCGGTCGTGGAGCGCGAACTGGGTTTTTCCCTGTTCACCCGCGGGAATACCGGCGCTACGCCCACGAAGGAGGGCATGGAGTTCCTAGGCCGGGCGCGGCAGGTGGTGCTGCAGATGGACAACCTTGAGCGCCGCTATGGCGGCAACCAGCCCGAGGGCATGCGCTTCGCGGTTTCCTCTCATCACTTCACGTTTGTGGAGCGGGCGTTTTTGGACGTTGCGCAGCAGGTGGGTTCGGGCAGGTTCGACCTGGTGCTCAACGAGACGCAGACGCAGCAGATCATCGATGACGTGGCAAGATGCGACAGCGACCTGGGCGTGATGTATCTCTCGCGCGCCAACGAGGGGGCGGTGGGGCGCGTGCTCGACCGCAACAAGCTGGAGTTCTACGAGCTGTTCGAAGCGGTGCCGCACGTGTTTTTGCGTATCGGGCACCCGCTGGCGGGGCGGGAGAGCGTTTCGCTTGACGATTTGTACCCGTATCCGCAGCTGTCGTTCGTGCAGGGGGCTTACGAGTCGTCGGCGTTTTCCGAGGAGCCGCTGTGGGCGCCCTCGGCGAAGACGGTGAAGGTCAGCGATCGCGGTTTCGCCACCAGCTTCATGCTGCACTCCGACGCCTATACCGTGACTAGCGGCGTGTATCCGGAGTTCTTGCAGCGCGGCGCCATCATGGCGGTGCCTATCCGCTCCGGCGAGCGCATGCATATCGGGTATGTGATGCCGCGCGGGTTGACGCTCGACGCGATAGGCGAGGCGTTCGTGGCGGCCATGAAGCTCTACGCGAAGGTGGAGGGCTAAGCAACCTGCGGGCGAAGCGTCGGGCGTCATGCGGCGCGAACAGGGGACGGAGGTGCGTTCAGGGTTGGCCTTTGGGGAATGAAAGGTCGATTCTGAACGCACCTCCGTCCCCTGTTCACGTTCGCGTTCTATAGCTTCATGCTGGCGGGGACGATGCAGTCGTAGCGCACGGCCTTGCCGTCGATGGAATAGCTGGGCTTGATGCCGGCCAGGTACGGGCCCTTCGCCGGGCGCTTGATGACCACCTTGCGCGGGCCGCAGGCTATGGCGGCGCGCAGCAGCCCTTCCTCGTCGGTGCACGGCGCCTCCAGATGGTGCAGCAGCTGGAACTTCTTCTTGACCGCGGCGCTTTTCTGCCGGGCGGGGAACATCGGGTCGAGGTAGACCACGTCGGGTTTGGCCACGTCCATGGATGCGCGTGCGGCAAGCGTCTGCACGCTGTCGCCGCTGGTCAGGCGCATGCGCGCTACGATGGGCGAAAGCTGCGGGTCGGCGGCGGCGCGCGCCAGGCCGTCGGCGAGCAGCGCGGCGATGACGGGGTCGTGCTCGAAGAGCTGCACATGGAAGCCGGCCGCGGCCAGCAGCAGCGCGTCCTCCCCGAACCCGGCGGTGGCATCGATGGCGCGCGGCTGATCGACGCCTTTGACGCGCGCGGCGCGGACGAGCAGCTCGTGGGAGAGCCTGCCGGGCTTGATGCGCGGCAGCATCCCCGCAAGATCGCAGCGCAACTCCATGCCTTCGCCCGCCAGCGCCAGGCCGCGTTCGTCGCGCACCAGGCTGACGGCGGGGTCGTCGATGGTGGGAAGCATGTTGTCATCGAAGGTCATGGGGAAGCGTCCGATCGTCGTGTTCTAGGGGGATTTGGGGCCTCGGGCCTGGGTTAGAGCCGGACCCGCGGGTTCGCGCGACTCGGGTTTTCCGAAGTGCCGCGCGGGCGGTTGCGTGCGCCGGTTTGCGGCTCGGGGCGTCCTGAAGGATGCGGGGCGGGCGGTAGCGCGAACGCAGCCTGAGCCCGGGTGTGCTGAGTGAGTAGGTCGGTGCCGCACGACGCGCGGCACCGGTTCCGCGGCTTGCTAGCCTTGTCGTTTAAGCATGGCGATGACGAGCGCGGCGCTGTTGCGGGCCGCCTGCGCCTCGAACGTGGGGTAGTCCATAGACGAAGAGCCGTCGGCCTTGTCTGAGATGGCGCGCACGATGGCGCACGGCACGCCGTTGGCCCATGCGACCTGCGCGATGGCCGCGCCCTCCATCTCGCAGCACTTTGCGCCGAACGTTTCGATGATGCGCTGCTTTTCGAAGTTGTCGCGTACGAAGCGGTCGCCCGAGGCCACGCGGCCGGTGTGCGTGGTGGCGCCTATCGCCGATGCCGCGGCGACGACCGATTTCGACAGCGCTGGGCTGCAGGGAAACGCCATCGTGTCCAGCCCAGGCGTCTGACCTGCGGCGTAGCCCAGGTTACATACGTCCATGATGTGGTTGACCGCGTCGTCGGCCACCACGATGTCGCCGATGTTGATGGATGCGTCCAGCGAACCGGCGATGCCGGTGTTGAGCAGCGTTCCCACGCCAAAGCGGTCGACGAGCACCTGCGCGCACATGGCGGCATTGACCATGCCCACGCCGCACTGCACCACGATGACGGTGGCGTTGCCGATGGTGCCCACGTTGAACTCCATGCCGGCGATGCGCGTGATCTTCACCGCGCCGGCCTTCGCCATCTCCTCGCGCAACAGCGCGATTTCCACGTCCATGGCGCCGATGATGCCCATGGTGTTGAAGCTTGTAGTCATAAGCTGCTTTCTGATCGGGGAAGGGAAGCGCGCGCCGGAAGGAAGCCGAGGACGCACGCGTGCGGAACAGAGGGGTGGTGAACAGGGGACGGAGGTGTGTTCAGGGCAAGCCTTTCATTCCCGGAGATTTATCCTGAACACACCTCCGTCCCCTGTTCACCCTGTCCGCCTACGTTAGTCGAGGAGGGCGGGGTAGTGCGTGTGCGCCTCGTCGAGCACCTCGAGGGTGTTGGCCATGTAGCGGCGTGCCCACCACTTCGCCTGCACGAGGTCGTTGTCGTGGTAGTTGCCGCACTCCTCGGGCTTGGCGCCGGGGATCTCGCCCTCGAAATCGCGGATGAAGGCGAACATGCGGCGCACTAGGTCGGCCACGTCGGCGGACTCAAGCTCGCCGAAGGCCACCAGGTAGAAGCCGGTGCGGCAGCCCATGGGGCCGAAGTAGATCACGCGGCCGGACCATTCGGCATCGTTGCGCAGGAAGGTGGCGCCGAGATGCTCGATGGCATGGACGGCGGCGGTGTCCATGACCGGCTCGCGGTTGGGGGCGGTCATGCGCAGGTCGAACGTGGTGGTCGTGCAGCTGGTGGCGGCGTCGGAGTCGCGGCGCGACACGTACACGCCGGGCTCGAGCACGCGGTGGTCGACGGAGAAGCTTGCAATGCGTTCCATGGATGCTCCTTTGCGGGTATCGGGGTCGCCGGCGCTCGGCCGGCGACGGTGCGTAGCGCGGCAAAGCTGCAAGCCGCGCGGGATAAGCTGCTGTCATTGTATCCCTCCGGCGGCAAGCCGAGCCGCCCCCGGGCGGGGAAGGGGGAAATCTCCGCTATCGCCGCGAAATCGGAGAAGGGGGAGTCGGGAAAACAGTGACGCGCCTTCGGGTCGGACACTTGGGCAGGCGCTTGGCCGGGCACTTGTCCGGCCTCCGCCCAACCCCGTTGCGCGCCCGCTGCTCGCCAACTCTCTGCCTGCTTCGCCGCCGGGTGCGCCTGCGTTCGGGTTGTGCCGTTTGCCGGTGCGGGCGCGCGGGGGAGGGCTGTGCGCGGTACCATCGTGCCATCAATGTGCGATGACCTGAGGAGGTTCTCATGGAAGCGGATCAGAAGCGCTACTTGGAATTGTTGGCCCGATCTTTTCCCACGCAGGAGCTGGCGGCGGCCGAGATCATCAACCTGAGCGCCATCCTGAACCTCCCGAAGGGCACGGAGTTCTTCTGCTCCGACATCCATGGCGAATCCGAGGCGTTCAGCCACATCCTGCGCAACGGGTCGGGGTCCATCCGCCTGAAGGTGGACGAGGCGTTCGGCGATCAGCTGACCGAGGCCGAGAAGCGCGAGCTTGCCACGCTCATCTACTACCCGCGCGAGAAGGCGAAGCTGATCTTGGCGGGTGTGGAAGACGAGCGCGCCTGGTACGCCACCGTGGTGCCGCGTTTGGTGGCGGTTTGCAAGCGCGCTGCGCGCAAGTACACGACCAGCCGCGTGCGCAAGGCGCTGCCCGCCGAGTTCGCCTACATCATCGAGGAGCTGATGAGCGAGGATAACCACGGTGTGGACAAGGAAGCATATTATGCCGGCATCATCGACGCAGCGGTGCGTACCGGCCGCGGCATCGCGCTTATCGAGGCGCTTGCACAGCTTATCCAGCGCCTGGCCATCAGCCAGCTGCACATCATCGGCGACATCTATGACCGCGGCCCGCATCCCGACGTCATCATGGAGACGCTGCAGGCGCAGCGCAAGGTGGACATCCAGTGGGGCAACCACGACATCGTGTGGATGGGCGCGGCCCTCGGGCAGCGCGGCTGCATCGCGCACGTGGTGCGCAACTGCGCCCGCTACGGCAACCTATCCATCTTGGAGGACGCCTACGGCATCAACATCCTGCCGTTGGCAAGCTTCGCCCTCGACGCGTATCGCGACGACCCGTGCGTGGGCTTCGGCCTGAAGGGCAACCCCGACCTGCCGCCGTCCGAGCTTGAGATGAACGTCAAGATCCAGAAGGCCATGGCCATCATCCAGTTCAAGGTTGAGGCGGCACTGATCGATGAGTATCCCGAGTTCGGGCTGGAAAGCCGCAAGCTGCTTGACAAGATCGATTACGAGGCGGGCACCGTGGTGGTCGACGGCGTGGAGTACCCGCTGACCGACCGCGTGTTCCCCACGGTGGACCCGCAAAACCCCTTCGCGCTCACGCCGGCCGAGGAAGAGGCGATGTGCCGCCTGGAGGCCGCGTTCACCGGATGCGAGAAGTTGCAGCGCCACATGCGCTTCTTCCTGGAAGTGGGCAGCCTGTACAAGATCCGCAACGGCAACCTCATGTTCCACGCCTGCGTGCCGCTCAACGCCGACGGCAGCCTGAAGGAAGTGGACGTGTTCGGGCATCGCTACAAGGGTCGCGCGCTCTATGACGTGATGGAGCGCTACGTGCGCGCCGCCTTCTTCAGCCATGACGCCGAGGAGAGCCGCCGCGGTCGCGACCTTCTGTGGTACCTGTGGCTGGGCGAGGGAAGCCCGCTGTTCGCGAAGAGCAAGATGGCCACTTTCGAGCTGTACCTCATCGCCGACAAGGTCGCGCGCAAGGAAGTGAAGAACCCCTTCTACACGCTTATCGAGGACGAGCGCGTGATCGCGGGCATCTTCGAGGACTTCGGCATGGACCCGGAGACGTCGCATATCGTGTGCGGGCACGTGCCGGTCAAGGTCAAGGACGGCGAGGACCCCGTGAAGTGCGGCGGGCGCGTGTTCATGATCGACGGCGGGTTCTCGAGGGCCTATCAGCCCACCACGGGCATCGCCGGCTACACGCTCATCGACAACTCCTACGAGTTCATCCTGGCGGCGCACGAGCCGCTGAAGTCCGCGGAGGCGGCGGTGGTCGAGGAGCTCGATATCCACTCGAGCCGTCGCGTGGTCGAGCGCGTTGAGCACCGCACGTTGGTGGCCGATACCGACGACGGCGCCGACATCCGCCGCCGCGTCGAGGACCTCGAGCAGCTGCTGGAGGCGTATCGGGACGGCCAGATCGCCGAGGGCGGGCGCTAGCGCCGGCTCGACGGCTTATCGGATTGTGCGGTCGGGGCGCTGCTGCAGGGCGGCGCGCCGACTGTTGCGTTCTGGTGAACAGGGGGTGAACAGGGGACGGAGGTGTGTTCGGGAAAAAGCTTGCGTTTCGCAGGCCTTTTCCCGAACACACCTCCGTCCCCTGTTCATGTTTCGCCTCGGCCGTCGCGTATCGGGGGCGGCGGTGCAGGCTGGCTGTCGGGGGAGCCGTCGACGTTCGGGCGCTCGATGGCGTGCGGTGCGGAAAAGTTGATGGAAGAAGCTGGGTTCAAGGCGTAGCGCTCGCATGCCCGAATGTAGTATTGTTAAGCGTACGTCAAAAAATTGACGCAACTCTTACGAGTATGGGGAATTGCATGGCGCTTACGTTTGCTGACTTTCTTGCGCAGGCTATGGCTCAGCCTATCCTGTTCGTCATTTTGGTGCTCATCATCGGCGTTACCGCGGTGTCCGGCGCAACCGATGCGCCGAACGCCATCGCGACGGTGGTTTCCACGCGTTGCCTCAAGCCGAACACGGCCATCGGTTTGGCCGCCGTGTTCAACTTCGTCGGCCTGGTGGGTATGACGTTCATCTCCACGGCCGTGGCGAAGACCATGTTCGGCATGGTCGACTTCTCAGGAAACACCGATGCCGCCTTGCTTGCCCTGGTGGCGGCCATGATCGGCGCCATAGGCTGGGGCATCTTCTGCTGGTTCTTCGGCATCCCTTGCTCGAAATCGCACTCCCTTATCGCCGGCATCACCGGCGGCGCGGTGGCCATGAACGGCTGGGCGGGCGTTGTGCCCTCCGAATGGGTCAAGGTCATCTACGGCATGGTGTTCTCCCTGCTGGCGGGCTTTGCGCTGGGCTGGGTGTTCACGAAGATCATCGAGCGCGTGTTCGAGATGGCCAACCGCCAGGCGGCCAACATCGTGTTCACTGCCATCCAGGACCTGTGCGCGCTGGCTCTGTCGTTTCTGCACGGCGCGCAGGACGGCCAGAAGTTCATGTCCATCGCCATGCTGGGTATCGCGCTTTCCTTCGGCAGCTCCACGCCCGACGCGGGCGGCTTCCCCATGTGGGTCATGATCACGTGCTCGCTGGCCATCTCTGCCGGCACGGTGGTGGGCGGCAAGCGCATCATCAAGTCCGTGGGCATGGATATGGTGAAGCTGGAGAAGTACCAGGGCGTGGCCGCCAATTTCTCCACGGTGTTCACGCTGCTGTTCGCAAGCCTTACCGGTATGCCGGTGTCCACAGGCCACTGCAACACGTCGGCCATCATGGGCGTGGGCGCCAGCCGTTCCATCAAGCGCGTGAACTGGAGCATCGCCAAGAACATGCTGTTGGCATGGGTGATCACGTTCCCGGCATGCGGCCTTATCGGCTTCGTGCTGGCGAAGCTGTTCATGATGCTGGCGTAAAGCCGTGTCTGCCGCTTGCCGGCCTATCGGGGTTTCGGCTTCGACCGCTTTTCGAACCGTCTTCCGTTTCTTGGGGTAACCAGGGGCGGAAGGCGGTTTTTTGTTGCCCGGGCCCGCATTCCCAACGGGAGGGCAACGGGATGGCGGCGCGCTGTGAACGGGTCGGTTGTGGCGCGGAAACGGTTGCCAGGCGGGCACGGCGCGGGGTTTTCGCCGCTCCTATACTGCGGCGTCGGGCAATAGGGCCCGAACGGACGCGATAGGAGCGCAACATGAACGAGAAGCATATCAAGGGCGTACAACGTGCCTCGGCGGCGGTGGCGATAGCGGCGACGCTGGCCATAACGGGCGGCGCGCTTGCCGGCTGCAGCGGCAACTCGAACGACGACAACGGCCAGGTGGTGGAGGAGTCCGCCGTGGTCGAGCAGGGCGACGCCGGCGCGGCGAGCGCGGACCCCGTGATGGTCACCAAGGTGATCCAAGAAGTGACCGGCGCATATGTGGGCCAGACCGATGATGGCGCGACGGTGTATTACGCGCTCACCGACGACGGGACCCAGCGCATCCTGGCGGTGCGGGCCGCCGATGGCACTTACGAGTCGTGGGTGGGCAATGCCACCTCCAACGGCGAGGAGGTCACCATCACTGACGCGCCTTCCGGCAACACTATCTCCTTCCGCCTCACCCCGCAGGAAGGCGATTCTGCCCTGATCGATCTGGGCGACAGGGGCCAGGCTGTAGTTGCGCAATGCCCGCTTGAGGTCGTCACGGACGTGGTGGAGGTTTCCGAAGGCTAGGGCGACCGCGCCCCTTGCAGCTTAGGCATGTCGTGTTGGGGGAGGGTCCTTGGCTTGCCCGGCGGGTCAACGGTTACAATATGGCTGACATAACCGCAACGCTGCGCGCCCGTTCGGCCCGCAGCTTGATGCCAAGGGGTTCTCATGGGCAAGCTTGCCAAGCCGGCGAACCGGCTGTTGTTCGCGCTGTGCGTGCTGATCACGGGCGCCATCGCCGGCGCGTTCGTGTGGGCGTTCTTCTTCTGCATGGATATCGGCCTGGGGCTTTTGTGGGAGAAGCTGCCGCAGATGCTCGGGGCCGCGGTGGGGCAGGAGGTGCCGGCGCTTGCGTCGGGGCCGTTCGGGTTCGCCGCATGGCCGCTGATCGTGTGCCTGATCGGCGGCCTTGCCATCGGGCTGTACGACAAACATGTCGGTTTCGCGCCCGAGGAGCTGAACGTGGTCATGGGCAAGGTGAAAGGCGAAGGGCGCTACCCTTACGAT
>ERZ1034992.389-NODE-389-length-25989-cov-5.345878_pt1 | contig 25989 bp, 22 predicted proteins | sample MGYA00520695_ERZ1034992 | MGnify/ENA primary metagenome ERZ1034992 (study PRJEB33766, sample SAMN09781778) | gut metagenome | biome: gut microbiome | host: Homo sapiens | place: Madagascar | study: EMG produced TPA metagenomics assembly of the PRJNA485056 data set...
TAATATGCCCTTATAGGGCTGGTGCAAACCACCGGCTCAGCCGGTGGTCCTGATTGGCAATTGTGATGAAATTATTTTACTAAAGTAACCGCCCAATGAGCTACATGTCTGAGGCATTTCCGGTGTCTTGAAAGGGAAAAAATGAAAAATTATCTGGTGTCAGACTTCCAATTCGGAGGAAGCAAAGATTCGATTTGATTTGCCGGAGTTGAAGAAAGACGCGGAAGCACGTCTGATTGTAACCGGTCTGGTTTGCACCGCATTGGGTTGACGCGCAGGATTTTTTTTTCGTTTTTTTTGCTTTGTCCGCTTTACGAACCGCAGTTTCGGCAGTATCTTACCGGAAAATGAAAGGATGCGGATTCAAATGGCGGAAAAAAAGCTGCTTTATAAACGGATTCTGCTGAAAATCAGCGGAGAAGCCTTGAAAGGCAATCAGGAACACGGCTACAATGCGGAAGCGGTCGCGTCAATCGTGGCGCGCATCCGGGAAGCAATGGAACTGGGCGTGGAGATCGCTCTGGTGGTCGGTGCCGGCAATATCTGGCGCGGACTCGCCGGCGCCAAAGGCGGCATGGACCGCGTAACTGCCGATCATATGGGGATGCTGGCAACCGTCATGAACGCTCTGTGTCTGAAAGACGCTTTCACTGCGGCGGGAGTTCCCTGTGCCGTGCATTGTGCGGTTGACATGCAGCCGTTCGCCCGGAAATTTGACCGCGACCAGGCTTTGACTGAACTTTCCGAAGGCAAGCTCATCATTTTTGCCGGCGGCACGGGTTCTCCGTATTTCACCACGGACACCACAGCCGCTCTGCGTGCGCTGGAAATCAAAGCGGATGCCGTGGTCAAAGCGACGAAAGTCAACGGTATTTACACGGCAGACCCGGTCAAGGATCCGTCCGCCCGGAAATTCGACACTCTCACTTTCCAGGAGGCGATTGCCGGACATTACGGAGTCATGGATGCCGCCGCGTTTGCGCTTTGCTCGGACAACGGACTGCATATCATTGTCTGCAATTTCTCGGAGCAGGGCGCACTGGGAAAAGTTCTGACCGGCGATTATTCCGTCGGAACCATTGTACATTGAAACAGCAAGCCAATCTAAACATAAGGAGAATAAAATGGCTATCAGTGATGTTTTTGACACCATGGAAGAAAAATTGATGAATGCCGAAGATGCCATGAAAACGGATCTGACCGCGATCCGTACGGGCAAGGCGTCCACCGCACTGGTGGAAAATATCATGGTCGAGTACTACGGAACCATGACCAAATTGCGCGATATTGCGGGCCTGGCAACGCCCGAAGCCCGTCTCATCACCATTCAGCCGTGGGATCAGAGTGCGGTCAAGGCTGTGGAAAAAGCAATCATCGCTTCTCCGCTGGGCATTTCTCCGGTCAGCGACGGCAAAGTGATCCGTCTGCCGATTCCGCCGCTGAGCCAGGACCGCCGCGCTGCTTTGGCGAAACAGGTCAAAGCCCGTGTCGAACAGGCGAAAGTGGAACTGCGCAATGCCCGCCGCGACGCCAATGAAGCTCTCAAAAAAGCCCAGAAGGCTTCTGAAATCACCGAGGACGAACTGAAGAACAATCTGGATAAAGTCCAGAAGATGCTTGATTCCTACACGAAGAATGTGGAAGACATGGCTGCCGCCAAAGAGAAGGAACTGATGACGATTTGAAGCTGCTGCGTTCCAAATCTTCAACGGAATCCATGCACCGTTCCTCCCGCAAGGGCGGGACGGTGTTTCCGTTTCTGCCGGTTATCGCGCTGATTGCATTCGGGATTCGCTTCGCGGTTTCCTGTCAGCTGATTGCCGCCGATCCTGCCGTGTACGCTCCTTCCATCATAACCGACATGCGGACTTATATGGATATCGCGGATCAGATTCTGAAGGGCAGTCTGCCGGAGACGTTTTATTATCAGCCGTTTTATTACGCGGTGTTTCTGCCGCTGTGCCGTCTGCTGACTCCGTCGCCTTATGTGCTGGCACTGGTGCAGTCCCTGCTGGGAGCGGCGACCGTGTATCTTGCCGGACGTTCCGCCCAGCTGATCTGCGGACGCCGCAGCGGATGGTGGAGCGGACTGCTCTGCTGTTTCTGCGCGATTCACATTTATTTTACGCCGTACGCTCTGCTGGAACTGCTTCAGGGATTCTGGATCGTACTGCTGTTTTATCTGGCATTGCGTCTGCCGCGGCGCAGCACCTGGATTCATTGGGGGATCTGGGGATTCATTCTCGGCTGTTCGATTCTGACGCGCGGCAACACCTGGTGTTTTCTGCCGCTGCCGGTTCTGTATGTGTTGCTGATGCGCGGGCGCGCGGAATGGCGGAAAACACTGCTGAACAGTCTGGTCATGCTGATGTGTGTTCAGCTGCCGCAGCTGCCGTTTGCCCTTTACAACACTGTACAGCAGAAACATTTATCCGGACCGTCCACTGCCGGCGGCGCGGTGCTGGCGATCGGCAACAACCCGGAAGGTGCGCCTGCCGGACTGGAATTGCCGTATCCCCGTACTTATGAGCTGTGGATGTCGACGGAAAAGGAAATATCCATTCCCCGGCGCATGTTCGACTGGCTGAAAGCGGAACCTGCCGCTTTTCTGGAACAACAGTTTCAGAAACTGTTTCTGTTCTGGGATTCAATGGATTATCCGAACAATATTTCCGAATACAATGCGGCGAAAAGCAGTCTGATGCGGACACTGCATTTTCTGCCGACGGGCTTCATTGTCCTGCTGGGACTTGCCGGTCTGCTGTCATTGCGGCATTTTGCGGGCAGACGCCGGGGATTCGTTTTGCTGGCGGCGTTCATCCTGCTGTATTCGCTGTCCATCATCGTGTTTTATATTCTGGCGCGGTTCCGTCTGCCGGTTCTGCCGCTGCTGTGTGTGAGCGGCGGAGTCTGGCTTGAACGCTTCATCCGCAGCGGGGGAGCAGTCCGGATCCGGTTGTTCGGCTGGGGTGCGCTGGCTTGTTTCATTGTGTACGGATTTGCCCCGCTGTACGCCTCGGCATATGAACCGGTTATTCTTGCCGCCGTTCGTCCGGACGGTGTTCAGACTGAATTCAATGAACCGTCTTATCCGTGGAAAAATGCGCCGGAACAGCGGCATTTTCTGCAGGTGTCGGATCATTCCTCTGCGCTGAAAGGCGGCTGGATTCCGCTGGAGAACGGAAATGAACTGGAAAAAATTTTCCGTATCCGCAAGCCGCTGGCGGCGAAACGCGCCTTGCTGGTGCTGGCTGCGCCGGGGACCGGCGGTTCGGCAATTCTGACGGTCAACGGGAGCCGGCAGCTGGTTTCCGTTCAGGACAACCGGATTCTTATGGAAATTCCGGTTCAGGAGGAAAACGGCTGCATCAGAGTGAATCTGAAAATTGAGGAATCGCGTGGAAACTGGGTGCTGGCTGCAGATCTGCTGCGCAATTACGGCAGAACCGGAATCAACGGAAAAACGGTTCCTTTTGAATTATCGGCATGGCTGGTTGTACCGGTCAGACCGTGACGGAGAAAATATGAAAGAGACAGTCGCAATTATCGGGTTGGGAATGCTGGGGTGCAGTCTGGGCGCGTCCCTGAACAGAAGCGGATACCGCCGGATCGGCTGGGCTCGGCGTCCGGAAATCGGACCGTGGGCGGAAGAACATCAGGTCATAGATGCGTTTGTGCCGGACGTGGAGGATGCTCTGCGGCAGGCAGATATCGCAGTGCTGTGTCTGCCGATCCCGACCATCCGCGAATTTCTGAAACGGTATGCCGCGTCCATGAAGCAGACGCTGGTTACGGATATCGGCAGTGTCAAAGGCTGTATTGTCAAGACTGCGCAGGAGCAGAAAGTGCGTTTTATCGGCGGGCATCCCATGGCGGGAACGGAATTTTCCGGTCCGGAGGCAATGGTGCCGGGAATTTATGAAAAGGCAACCGTGTTCATTGTGCCGCCGCGCGGAGCTTCGGATGCGGATATCGAGGCAGTGGCGCGCATGTGGCAAGCGGTGAAAGCCAAGCCGATGATTCTGACACCGAAAGCGCATGACCAGCTGGTTGCCCATACCAGCCACGTTCCGCATGTGGTTTCCTCCGCCCTTGCTTTGAGTGTGCTGGATACCCGCGGCGAACTCAAGAAACGGCGTTTTGCCGGATGTGCCAGCGGCTTCCGCGACACCATCCGGGTGGCGGCATCCTCTCCGAAAATGTGGCGCGAGATTTTTTCCCACAACAAAGAGGCTCTGCTGGAAGCCATGGCGACTTACGAGGTCCGTTACGCCAGGATGAAGGAAATGATCGCTTCCGGCGATTTCGATGCTTTCGAGAAAGAGTTTGCCAAAGGCAGAGACCTGGTGGAGGAATGGCGTTCAAGTTTCAGGAAAGACCCCCCGTGCTGAAAAGACTGGTCAGGAATCGTTCCCGGATGATTCCTGATTTTTTTGAATAGTTTGTTTTTTAAAGTACAATAAATGCGTTCCGGAAACGTTTAAAACGGCAAAAGGAAATTTATTTCGGGAGAAACAGGCATGAAGAAAGTATTGCGTGCATTGATTGGACTGGTGATTCTGGCACTGGTGATTTATCTGGCGGTTCTGGCGTACCGGAAATATGCGGGACCGGGAGACACCATGGTGTTCCGCACGGAAACAATCGGAAAAACGGATCTGGTCCGTTCCATAACGGCGACGGGGACGGTGGAACCGGAAGAACTGGTGAATGTCGGAGCGCAGGTGCAGGGAATGATTACCCGGTTCGGTCCGGACACTAACGGAAAACCGGTGGACTACGGATCGGAAGTCAAAGCCGGCGGAGTCCTGGCATGGATTGATGATTCTCTGTATACTGCGGAACTGAAATCGGCGGAAGCGTCGCAGCTGCAAGCCAAAGCCGCCATCAATTCTGCCAAGGCGTCCATCATTCAAGCCAAAGCCAAACTGGAGCTTGCCGCCGTGAATCTGAAGCGCGCCAAACAGCTGCTGCCGACCAATGCCATTGCGCAGACCACTTACGACAGCGCGCTGGCGGATTACGATGTGGCGAAATCCAATCTCTCCGTGGCGGAAGCCTCCGAAGCGCAGGCGCAGGCTCAGCTTGCCGCAGCCAATGCCACCCAGGAACGCGCTGCCCGGAACCTGTCTTACTGCGTCATCAAGTCGCCGGTCAACGGAGTCATTATTGACCGCCGGGTGAATATCGGTCAGACCGTGGTTTCCAGCATGAGTGCGCCGAGTCTGTTCCTGATCGCCAAGGACCTGAAGAAAATGCAGGTCTGGGTGTCTGTCAACGAGGCGGATGTCGGACAGATCAAAGTCGGTTTGCCCGCCGTGTTCACCGTGGATGCGTTCCAGAACCGCGAATTCAAAGGCTCGGTCCGGAAAATCCGTCTGAACGCCACCATGTCGCAGAACGTGGTTACCTATGTCGTGGAGATTGAAACCGACAATTCGGACGGTACGCTGCTGCCGTATCTCACTGCCAATGTGAAGTTTCTGCTGGCGCAGCGTAACGGCGTTCTGGCGGTTCCCAATTCAGCGTTCCGCTTCAGCCCGGATGTCGCGCTGGTTCCGGAAAAATACCGCGATCAGCTTGCTTCGCCGAACCGGAACGGCAGTGAACGGCGGATCTGGATTCAGGACGGCAATGAAATCCGGCCGCTGATGGTGACCGCCGGTCTGAACAACGGATCGTCCACGGAAGTTTCCTCTCCGGAACTCCGGGAAGGGATGAAAGTGGTAACCGGAACCGAAGTGATTACTGCAGAAAAACAGCTCGCTGCGGGAAAATCTTCTGCCCAGCAGAGTCCGTTCCTGCCGAAACCGCCGCAGCGTCCGGGGAAGAAAAAATGAGCTTGATCGAACTGCATGATATTCGGAAAACGTATTCGCTCGGCGAAATAGATGTGCCGGTTCTGAAAGGAATTTCGCTTTCCATTGAGAAGGGGGAATACGTCGCACTGATGGGGGCTTCCGGTTCCGGAAAAAGCACTTTGATGAACATCCTCGGCTGTCTGGACCGTCCCACATCGGGGGATTATCTGTTCAACGGCAGGGAAGTCGGGCGTATTTCCGGCGACGAGCGGGCACAGCTCCGCAACCGTTACATCGGGTTTGTGTTCCAGAGTTTCAATCTGCTGCCGCGGACCACTGCCGTGGAGAATGTCTGTATGCCGCTCTATTACACCGCCGGCGACCTGTCTTCGCGGGAAGCCGTGCGCCGGGCGCGTGCCATGCTGGAACGGGTCGGTCTGAAAGACCGCATGGATCATGAACCGTCCCAGCTGTCCGGCGGACAGCAGCAGCGCGTGGCGATTGCGCGTGCACTGATCAATCATCCGCCGGTGCTGTTTGCCGATGAACCGACCGGGAATCTGGATTCCAGAACCAGTGTCGATGTGATGAAACTTTTTGAATCGCTGAATCAGGAAGGAATCACCATTATTCTGGTGACCCATTCCACAGAAGTTGCGGACTGTGCCAAACGGACCATCCATATACAGGACGGTCAGATTGTGCGCGGCGCGTACAAAGGAGGCTGAAAGCCATGTCGTTATGGAGAACAATGCTGGTTGCGCTGGTTGCGCTGAAACGGAATCCCACCCGCGCCCTGCTGACGGCGCTGGGAATTGTGATCGGGATTGCGGCGGTCATAGCCATGATGGAAATCGGCAACGGGTCATCGAAAGCCATCCGCACGTCCATTGAAAGCATGGGCGCCAACACCATACTGATCATGCCCGGAGCGCCGCGTGTTCCGGGCGGAGTGCGTCAGGGGTCCGGCAGCGGAGTTTCCCTGACGCCTGCCGACTGTGAAGCGATCCGGCAGGATTGTCCGAACGTGGCGGTGGCGATTCCGCTGGTCCGGGCGTCCTCGGTGCAGGCGGTCGCGGGGAATCAGAACTGGACTCCGCAGCAGTGTTACGGCACTGCTCCGGAATATCTGCAGATCCGCAACTGGGATCTGGCGGAAGGACGCAATTTCACTGCGCGGGAAGTGGAAACCCGTGCGCGGGTGTGCCTGGTCGGAAAAAAAATCGTCAATGAACTTTTCGGCGGAGAATCTCCGGTTGATTCGGAAATCCGCATCAATAATGTTACTTTCACCATCATCGGCGTTCTCAAGGAAAAAGGCGCGAATATGATGGGGTTCGACGAAGACGATGTGATTCTTGCCCCGTGGACAACGGTCCGGCTGCGGATTACCGGGCTGAAAACCGGAACTGCCACCAATACGACCAGCACGGCGTCCACTTCACCGAGCGCGCTGTACCCGGCGACCGGCGTTGCGTTTTATCCGGAACAGTCGGACAATCTGGAAACGGATACGCTGCTGGTTCCCAAGTTTGAACAGATTGACCAGATCATGCTGATGGCTACCGATCCGAAGAATGTGGACAAAGCGGTCAGCGAACTGACTGCGGTTCTGCGGGAACGCCATAATCTGCGTCCGGATCAGGAAGATGACTTCTGGGTCCGCAACTCCGCCGCGTTCATGGAAACGCTGTCCGGAACCAGCCGTCTGATGACGAATCTGCTGATGGTGGTTGCGCTGATCTCCCTGGTGGTCGGCGGTGTCGGCATCATGAACATCATGCTGGTTTCGGTGACGGAACGGACGCGCGAGATTGGTTTGCGGATGGCTGTGGGAGCGCGTTCGCGCGACATCCTCAAGCAGTTTCTGGTGGAATCCATTATTCTGTGTCTGGTGGGCGGCATTGTCGGAATCCTGCTGGGACGCGGCGCCGCGCTGCTGGTCAAGAGCCAGCTGCAATGGCCGATTGAACCCAGTCCCGGCGGAATGCTGACTGCTGTGGCTGTCTCCGCCGCCGTGGGAATTGTGTTCGGTTTTTATCCGGCGTGGAAAGCGTCCCGGATGGATCCAATTGAGGCGCTGCGCTACGAATAATTCGCCGTTTCTCTCCGGATTTACGGTTTTTCCCGTGAATCCGGTGCATCCTTTTGCATTTTTCCTTGTCTATTTTGGTAAAGTTCGCGCTCTCTGCATTGAAAAAACTCTTTGCCGGGTGTATTGTTACTATTCTGTATGGAAAATCTGTTGAAAACTCTGAAAGGAATTTTCCCATGAAACGATTGAATCTGCCGGACTTCCGGAAATATCTTGTCATTGTCCTGATCGTGGCATTCCTGCCGGCATTCTGCGCACAGCCGAAAGCGGCGGGGGAGCTGAAACCGACTGCCGCCATGTCCAAAATTTCGCGTTCCGCCGCATATCTGCTGGCCAACAGCCATTTCAGCCAGCGGAAACTGGACGAACAACTCTCCGAACAGCTGTTCGAAGATTATTTCAAGGAACTTGATCCTTCCCATCTGTTTTTCACCCGGCAGGATCTGGAATCGTTCAGCAGTGTCCGGAAAAAACTGGGAAAACAGATCAGTACCGGCGATGTCCGGTTCGCTTTCGATGTTTTCAAACTCTTTCTCCGTAAACTGGAAGCCTACCAGAAATTCACTTCGGCGTATCTCCGCACCAATCCTTCCCTGAACAGCAATGAACTTTATGAATTCAACCGGACCAAAGCCCCCTGGGCTTCCAGTCAGCAGGAACTCGAAGAGCTCTGGAAAAAGAAAATCCGCAACGACCTGATTCTGCTGGAACTGCTGGACCGTTCCAAGGCGGAAAAGAAAAACGACTCGAAGGACAATAAAAAGTCCGCTGTTGTTTCCGTTGTTTCAAAAGCAAAAGCTCCGGCGAAGACTCCGCAGGAAAGAACTCTGCAGCGGATTTCCCAGTTCATCCATTATTATCAGAATCTGGAACCCATTGATGTGCTGGAACTTTATCTGTCCTGTCTGACTAAAATCTATGATCCGCATTCCTTGTATATGTCGCCGCGTTCCGAGGAAGATTTCAATATCGACATGAGACTTTCTCTGGTGGGCATCGGTGCGGTACTTTCCCCGGAGGACGGCTACACGAAGATTGTCCGGGTAATTCCCGGCGGTCCGGCGGATCTGGACGGACGGCTCAAAGCGGAGGACCGCATCATTGCCGTCGCGCAGGAGAATGCCGAACCTGTTGATATTCTGGATATGCCGCTGAACAAAGTGGTCAATCTGATCCGCGGCAAGGAAAAAACCAAAGTCACGCTGACGGTTCTGGAAGCCTCAAAAGGCAGTTCAGCAGTTCCGGTCAACATCACGCTGACCCGTGCCAAAGTGCAGATCAAGGAATCGGAAGCATCGGGCGTACTGCATGAGATTCAGACGTCTTCCGGGAAAAAGCGGGTTGCCGTGCTGACGCTGCCCCTGTTTTACATTGATTTCGCGGCGGCTTACCGCGGCGACGAAAATTACCGCAGTTCCACCCGCGACATTGCCAATCTCATCCGGAAATATTCCAAGGACGCTCCGCTGGACGGTCTGGTGATAGACCTCCGTTCCAACGGCGGCGGCAGTCTGCTGGAAGCTGTGTCCCTGACCGGACTGTTCATCAAGGACGGTCCGGTGGTTCAGGTCCGCGACCAGCGCAGCTGCAAGGTGGATGAAGACCGTGACGGCGGGCTGATTCTGTATGACGGTCCGCTGGCGGTTCTGACCAACCGGCTCAGCGCGTCCGCCTCGGAAATTTTCGCTGGAGCGATCAAGGATTATCAGCGCGGAATTATTCTCGGCGACAGCAAAACGCATGGCAAGGGAACAGTGCAGACCATCATCGAACTGGATCGTTTCACGGCGTTTCTGGAACCGCGGATTCCGTCTGGCTCCATGAAGCTGACCAATGCCAAGTTCTACCGTATCAACGGAGCTTCGACACAGCTCAAGGGAATTACGCCGGACATCGTGTTCCCGTCGTTCACGGATGCCATGGAAATCGGGGAAGACAAACTGCCGCACGCCATGAAATGGGATACGGTTCCCGTTGCGGATTACAAAGTGTTTGACCCGTATCTGCCGTCTCTGATTCCTGTTCTCCGCACCCGCGCCAATGCCCGTGTGGAGCAGAGTCCGGAATTCAAACGGCTGCGCCGTGATATTGAAGTTTACCGCAATATCAGGGAACGTAAAACGGTCTCCCTGAATCTGGAAGAACGCTGGAAAGAATATCTCGCGGAACGGAAACTGCAGGATGAGCAGGATAAACTTCTGCGTGTGAATACCGATGATTCCCGGAAAAATGAGACAAAAGATCTTTATCTGGACGAAACACTTAATGTCATGAAAGACTGGCTTGAACTGAAACGCCCGGAAATGAAACTTTCCGCCGGACAGCGGGAAAGCCGGTGATTTCTTCACGAAAAAGAATATGAGTCAAAAAACACAGGAGATAGAGTAAATGAGAACCGAATTTCTGCCGTTTTCCAAGCCGAGCATTACCGAGGCGGATATTCATGCCGTAGAGGACGTTCTGCGTTCCGGCTGGATCACCACCGGACCGAAATGCGCTCAGCTGGAAGCGGATTTCAAAGCGTACACCGGCTGCGCCGAAGCCGTCGCCATGACCTCTGAAACATCCGTCATGCACGCCCTGTTCCGGGCGTTGAACATTGGTCCCGGCGACGAGATCATTACGCCGTCCATGACCTGGGTTTCACTGCCGAATACTGCTCTGCTGTTCGGGGCGAAAGTGGTGTTCGTGGATGTGGACAAGGATACCCTGATGGTTTCCGCGGAGGAAGTGGAAAAGAAAATCACCCCGCGCACCCGCATGATTGTGCCGGTTCACTTTGCCGGGGCGTCGCTGGATCTCGGTCCGCTGCGCGCAGTTGCCGCCCGGCATGGCGTCATGCTGGTGGAAGACGCCGCTCACGCGCTGGGCTCCGAATGGCGCGGCGAAAAAATCGGAGCGCACGGAACATGCATGTTCTCTTTCCATCCCATCAAGAACATCACGACAGGGGAGGGCGGCATGTTTGCCACGGATGATGTTGAGCTGGCAAATCATGTCCGCAGTTTGAAATTCCACGGACTGGGCGTGGATGCGTTTGACCGTCAGACGCACGGCCGCGCTCCGCAGGCGCAGGTCATTGAACCGGGTTACAAGTTCAATCTGCCGGATATGCAGGCGGTTCTGGGTCTCGGACAGCTGGCGAGGGTGGATGCCATGAACGAAAAACGCCGTCAGCTGGCGATGCGTTACCGCGAACTCCTGAAAGATATGGATGAACTGATTCCGCTCCGGGATCCGGCTTATCCGATGAAACATGCCTGGCATCTGTTCGTGGTCCGGGTGGACGTGGACAAGGCTGGAATCACCCGCGATCAGTTTATGACGGAACTGAAACAGCGCAATATTGGCACGGGTCTGCATTTCCGCTGTACCCACCTTCAGAAATATTACAGCGAACAGCTCGGCTGTCAGCCCGGCACTCTGCCCAATACGGAATGGAACTCCGACCGTATTGTCTCTCTGCCGCTTTTCCCGGATATGACGGAAAAAGATCAGGATGATGTCCTTGCCGCGATGAAGGATATTTTTGCCCGTCACGGACACTGACATCGCATTTGCTTTTTTGTTTATCATAAAATAAAGGATTTTTTCAGATGAAAAACACCAACCCGAAACCCGGATTCAATGGAAAACAGTTTGCAATCTGGATGGCGGCACTTGTAATCGGCGGAGTACTCGGTTCTCTCGGCATCACGGGACTCAACAATTTCTTCAACTTCATTGCGGCGGTTTTCACCCGGCTCTTCCAGTTTGTTGCCGTGCCGACGATTGCCCTGACTATTGCCACAACTCTGGCGGAACTCGGAGCCAGAAAAAATACCGGCAAAATTTTTCTTCATGCCGTAACGTATACCCTGCTGACCACACTGGTTGCGGCGGCAGTGGGCGCGGTGCTGTATCTGCTGATTCAGCCCGGAAATCTGCCGGCTGAACTGATCCTGAAAGGACAGGAGAGTGTGCCGCAGAATCTGGGGCGTCTGACGGTTTACGACCACATTCTTTCCGTGGTTCCGAACAATATTATTTCTCCGCTGGCTTCCGGAAACGTGTTGAGCATTCTGCTGGTTGCGGCGGCTGTCGGGCTGACGCTTGCCATGCTCAAGGAATCGGAAAACGTGCGGGTGCTGACCCGGGCGATTCTGGGCTTGCAGGAAGTCCTGTTCGCTCTGATCCGGGCGCTGGTCTGGGCGCTGCCGCTGGGCATCGTGGCTTTTGCCGGACAGCTTTCTGCGCAGATGTCCGCCGGAGTCATCATCGGTTCGCTGGGCAAATATGTCGCTGTGGTGCTGGGCGGCAATGTGATACAGTTCTTCATCATTCTGCCGCTGTTCCTGCTGTGCCGCGGAATCAATCCGCTCAAAGTGTTCCGCAACATGCTGCCGGCGGTGCTGATGGCGCTGTTCACCAAGAGTTCCGCCGCCACGCTGCCGGTAACCATTGCTTCGGCTGAAAACAATATGAAAGCGAAACCGGAAGTTGCGCGTGTGATTTTGCCGCTCTGCTGCACGATCAACATGAACGGCTGTGCCGCCTTCATTCTGGTGACTTCCATGTTTGTCATGCAGAACAGCGGTCTGACGCTGACTCTGCCGATCATTCTGATCTGGATGCTGATTTCCGTAATCGCGGCGGTAGGCAATGCCGGCGTTCCGATGGGATGCTATTTCCTGACGCTTTCTCTGATGGCGGGAGCCGGTGCGCCGATCGGAATCCTGGGCATCATTCTGCCGATTTATACCGTCATTGACATGATCGAAACATCGGTCAACGTCTGGTCGGATTCCTGCGTCTGCGCCATGGTGGACAAATCGCTGACACAGGAAGATGTCGCCTGAACCCATTTCCTGACAAAGAAAAACCGCGGCGGCTGATTGTACAGCCCGCTGCGGTTTTTTCTTTTCCTCCGTTGACAGGAATCCGGCTATTCGGATTTTTCGTTCAGACGATCCAAGTCCTTCTGAACGTAATCCACCACTTTTTCAAATTTTCCGACATTGCTCTGATCCACGTCCATCAGCGTTTTATGCGCTTCCAGAACAGTGGTCGCATGGGTGATCCTGTCCACCGGCTGCGGCGCTTCCGCCGCCGGAGCGCTGACGTCCACCGTGCCTTCCGTGAACTGGAACAGACGTTTGAGTCCCAGTCCGTAGAGCAGGTTCCGGTTGAGGTCATTGGCATTGTAAATGGAGATCACCGCGCCGATTTTTTTTGCCCGGAGCGCCATCATGGCAAGCACTCCCATAAAAGTGCTGTCCATGCCCTGACACTCCGCCAGGTCAATGTCAACTTTCTTGAAATCAGCCGTGTCCAGCTGTTTCGACAACGTCCGGAGAGGCGCGACACATTCAAATGTGGCACGTCCGCTGACTTTTACAGCATAAAACTCTCCGCTGCCGGAAATAATCACTTCTCCATTGGTCATCTCTCCATCCTCCGTTATCGTGTTGACATTTTCAGGCCGTCAGAACCGCTTTGATCCGGCGGACGCCGCGGCTGGAACTTTCTTCCTTGAGAATCTTGAAGTGTCCCAGGTCGCCGGTGTTGGCGGCGTGAGGCCCCCCGCATATTTCCTTGCTGAATTTGCCCATGGTGTAGACCCGGACCACTTCGCCGTATTTATTGCCGAACAGCCCGATGGCGCCCTGTGCGCGGGCGTCTTCCACTGACATTTCCTCGCACTGCACCGGGGTTTTCGATTCAATCGCTTCGTTGACCAGCCGTTCCACTTCCGCCAGCTGTTCCGGGGTCATTTTGTCCGGATGCGAGAAGTCGAAACGCAGACGTTCGCCGTTGATGTTGGAACCTTTCTGTGCCACGTGGTCGCCCAGCACTTTGCGGAGCGCGGCATGGAGCAGATGCGTTGCCGTATGCAGCTTGGCGGACGCTTCGGAGTGATCCGCCAGTCCGCCTTTGAACTTCTGTTCCGCGCCTTTGCGGGAAAGTTCCTGATGTTTGGCGTACGCTTCCTCATAACCTTTTTCATCGACGGTGAAGCCTTTTTCCTTCGCCATTTCCACGGTCAGTTCATACGGGAAGCCGTAGGTTTCATACAGGTAGAAGGCGTTTTTGCCGCTGATGACTTTGTTCTGAACGAAAGCCGGAACCCGGTCAATGAGTTTGTCGAATTCCTTCAGCCCGCGTTCCAGAGTTTCCGCGAACTGATGTTCTTCGCGGTCGAATTCTTCGATGATCTGTTTGGAATTGGCTTCGAGTTCCGGATAGAATTCCTTGTATTCATCAATGACCACCTGCGCGATTTTCGAGGTGAAGGGCGTCGGCATGTTGATTTTGCGTCCTTCGCGGATGGCGCGGCGGATCAGACGGCGCAGAATGTACGCCTGGTCGGTTTTGCCCGGTGTGATGCCGTCTGCCATGATGAACGTGGAGGCTCGGATGTGTTCCACTACAATGCGTTCAGATTTGGTGCGTTTGGAGGCGTCGGGTTCGTAAGGAACACCGCGGAGTTCATCCAGCTTGGCAAACAGCGGAGCGAACAGTTCCGTCTGATAGCAGCTGGGCTTGCCCTGAAGAATGGCAGTAACGCGTTCCACGCCCATGCCGGTGTCCACGTTTTTCTGTTTCAGCGGTTCAAATTTGCCGTCGGCAGTTTTGTTGTACTGCATGAACACGTCGTTCCAGATTTCCACCCAGAGTTTGTTTTTCGGATCAAACACTTCCGGCGCGGGCAGTTCGCCGGTCCAGTAGAACATTTCCGTATCCGGACCGCAGGGACCGGTCTGTCCGGCGGGACCCCACCAGTTGTCTTCCCTGGGCAGACGCGCGATGCGTTTTTCGCTGATGCCGAGCGAACGCCATTTGTTGTAGGCTTCCTCGTCGAACGGCGCATTTTCGTCGCCGGCGAATACGGTTACCGCCAGACGGTCCACCGGAATGTTGAGGTTGTCTTTGCCGGTGAGGAATTCAAAGCTGAATTCGATGGCTTCATTCTTGAAATAATCGCCGAGCGACCAGTTGCCGAGCATTTCGAAGAAAGTCAGATGCACGGGATCGCCGACTTCATCAATGTCGCCGGTGCGGATGCATTTCTGCACGTCGGTCAGGCGGGTTCCTTCGGGATGTTTGCCGCCGAGCAGATAGGGAACCAGCGGATGCATTCCGGCGGTCGTGAACAGCACGGTCGGGTCGTTATCGGGAATCAGAGATGCGCTCTTGATGACCGCATGACCTTTGGAACGGAAAAAGTCGATATATTTTTTTCGGAGTTCTCTGGCTAACATTTCCATATAACCTTTCTGAAATGATTTTTTGATATTATATTCGGAATAATATACAGCTCCTTTGAAAAATATCAACAGCAAAAAACGCGGTTCGCCGATTTTGTTCCGGGAAAATTCGGGGGCTGACGGCAGAAAATGCGCTGTCCGCCGCTAAAAACTGTCAACTAATACTGAAAACGACTTGCATTTTCATGAATCATGGATTATAATTGCATGGAAACGGAAATTTTATCAGGAGGTATTTGATATGTCACGCCGTTGTTTTACTTTGGTGGAACTGCTCACAGTGGTTGCCGTGATTGCGATTCTCGCCGGAATTACGATTCCCGTAGTCGTGGGAATGTCGTCCAAGGGAAAAGAAGTTACCGCCCGTGCGGATATGAATGCCATCAAACTGGCTCTCACGCAATTCAAGAACGATTATTCTGTCTGGCCGGTGGCCGCTGCGACGTCAGATACCTTGTACAGAGCCGGTTTTTCTGAAAAAAAGAAGGATGAGGATATTGATAAGGTGATTCAGGAATTGACTTTGATTAAAGCCAAGCCGGGAACAAACAATGTGCCGGAGGCATATACTCCGGCCCTGAACACCAAAAAACGGAAATATCTGGATGCGCCTGCCAAACCGATGACCGCGTTGTTTGAAGTCGGAACCGACAACCCTCTTACCGGATTTTACAAGCTGGACCCGTGGGGCAGACGCTACAATATCGCCGTTGACACGAACTATGACAAAAAACTGGAATTGACAACTGATTTCCTGGGGACCGGCTCCACTGCCGAAACCATCGCAGGCGACGTTGCTGTCTATTCCTATGGAGCCGCGGAAGACGACGGCGATCTGGAAGCCTTCCTCTATTCCTGGAAAACTCTTGCTGACAAATAAAATGGAGGATGAAAACATGAAACGTTCTTATACTCTGATCGAACTCCTCACGGTGATTTTTGTGATTGCAGTCCTTGCGGGTCTGATTTTTCCGGCAGTTTCGATTGTACGCGAAAAGGCGAAGCGGACAGCATGTTCTTCCAATCTGCGGCAGGTCGGAGCATTGGCAATGCAGTTCTCCAATGACCGGGACGGGAAAATGCTGAAATATACGGTCGGTACAGATTTTGCGGTCCGGTCGAAAAAAGTTGAAAACTATTTCCGGAAAGCCAAACAGAAGCGGTTTGAAGAACCCAAAGCCGGTACAAGTGCGGTTTCAAATAAAAAACTGTGGACCGCCGGGCTGCTGCGCTATGCCAAGTACAATATGAATGTGTTCTTCTGTCCCTCCGATGAGCGGGAACTGGATATTTTCAAGGGCGGCGATAACAATTCTTCCTATACTATAAACTACGGAGACAAGGATCGTCCCGGCGGAGCGGAAGGAACCGATGATTATGTGAAGATGAGCAGCGTAACCCGTTCTCCCGGCAGCGTGATTGTTTTTGCCGAGACGGATGACGGCAAATTTGGCATGAAGTCCACGGAGACCAATTTCATGAATACATATTACAAAACTCCGCTGTCGCGCAAACCGCATTCCAACGAGTTCAATGTCAGTTATCTGGATGGACATGCCGATTATCAGCGGACATCCGATATTGCCACGATGTTTGCGCAGGACTATTTTCGGATTACACCGAAATCATCTACTCCTTGATCGGGTTTGTTCTTTCGGATATGGAACAATCTTTTACCTTTGCCCCGGTCGGCGTGGTGCATTGTTCGAACCGGTATAAGTTCGAAGCGCCGCGTCAGGGGGTGTATTCCCATGGCAGCCGGGCGGAAATCGAACTTCTGCCCGGTTGCGGTTTTGAAACGGCTTTATGTGATCTGGACGGCTTTGCGCGCATCTGGGTCATTTTTGTTTTTGACCGCAATCACGGCTGGAAACCGAAAGTGTCGCCGCCGGCGGTCGCGGGGAAAAAACGGATCGGAGTGTTTGCCACCCGTTCGCCGCACCGTCCGAATCCCATCGGAATGAGTTGTGTAGAGCTGGAAAGAATCGAGGGACGGCGTCTGTTCATCCGCAATCATGATTTTCTGGACGGCACGCCCGTGCTGGACATCAAGCCGTACATTCCCGCGGCGGATTGTTTCCCCGGTTCGAAGGCGGGCTGGCGGGATGAAACGGACGCCTCCGAGGTCCCGGTGAATTTTGAACCGGCAGCCGAAACGAAAATGGCGTATATTGAACAGATCAGCGGTCTGGACCTGGAAAATTTCTGCCGGGTTCAGCTGGCACATCATCCGGAGTCGTCCGAACGGAAACGGGTGGAACGTCTGCCGGACGGCAGGTACAGCATCGGATGCCGGACCTGGCGGGTGGTTTATGAATTGGGAACGGACGGGGTCCGGGTGCTGGATGTGGTGTCGCATTACCGTGCGGACGAACTGGCGGCAGGTGCGCCGGATCAATACGGCGACAAGGATTGTCACCGGAGTTTTGCGGAGAGATTCAAAGATGAGACCTGAGATCCTGCTGGCGGAGCCGCGCGGATTCTGTGCGGGTGTGGAACGTGCTTTGCGGAAAGTGGAGGAGGCTTTGCGCGAAGGTCCGTTTCCCGTGTACGTGCTGCATGAAATTGTGCATAACGAAACGGTGGTGGAGTCTCTGCGCCGCCGCGGCGTGGTTTTCATCGGCGAACCGTCCGAAGCGCGGGGCGGCACCTTGATTTTCAGCGCGCACGGAGTCAGCCGGGCGGTGGAGAAGGAATCGGCGGAGTTGGGAATCCGGGTGGTGGATGCAACTTGTCCGATAGTGAAATCGCTGCATCGCCGGATGGAGGAATATGCGGCGTCGGGACGGGAGATTCTGCTGTTCGGGCGGAACGGACACCGCGAAGTGGAAGGACTGCTGGGCCGGGTGAATGTGCCGGTAACGGTGATCGAGTCGGAAGCGGAGCTGGAACATTTTCTGAAAACGGCGGACCGGAGGAAAAAATATGCGTGTCTGTCGCAGACAACGCTGAATGCGGAAGATGTGGAACGCATGGGGAAGCGTCTGCGGGCGGAACTGCCGGACGTGGAAGTGGCGGCGGAAGTCTGCTTTGCCACGCGGGACCGTCAGAACGCGGTGCGGAAACTGGCGGTGAAGTGTCCGGTGATATTGGTGGTGGGTTCGGCGAAGAGTTCCAATACGAAACGTCTTTACGAAACGGCTTTGGAATGCGGAGTCCGGGCGTATCTGCTGCCAGACGCTGCGGCATTGAATCCGGAGTGGGTGAGGGGAGCATTCAGGGTCGGGATTACGTCGGGGGCGTCTGCTCCGGAAGAACTGGTGCGGGAACTGGTTGTCCGCCTTTCGGAGCCGTGATGGATTTTTTCAGAATATGATCCGCGAAAGATATTTTTTCACTTGAATTTTGTCATCACAGGGAATACATTGCATCATGTTAGTTTTAACATTTATCCTTGAACAAACCCGAAAGGATGAGAGAGCATGAAGGTTGAAGATTTGCCCGTCGGCAGTGCGCCGAAGCCGTTGGAATATCCGCATTTTCCGACCCGTTGGCAGGCGCTGGTGTGGCGCTGCTGGGGGCTGATTCCGGCAGCGCATCTGGGGAAGGTGCTGGGATGTTCCGAAGCGGAGATCCGTTCCGCCGCGGAAGCGATGGGGCTGAATCCGCAGGAGCCGGTCAATCCGAAATGGCGGACGCATGGTTATCTGACTCTGATCCGCGCCTGCTGGCAGCTGCTGCCGTACAGCCAGCTGCTGGAATTGCTGGACTGGACGCCGGAAAAGCTGGCTTACACGCTCAAAGAGGAAGATTTTTTCTGGTGCAAACTGGGAAAGCTCAAGCCGGACTGTCAGGAACTGCATTATGAAAAACTTACGCTGGAACAGGCAAAAGCGACGGCGACGCTGAAAGACACTTTGCGCCGCTATTTCCCGGCGGATCAGATGGCGTATCTGGATGCCCCGTTTGCGTTTTCCGAACGTTTTGCGGCGCGACCCCCGATGCCGGGCAAAGATAAGTTCGAGTTCAACTTCATTCATTCCTATTCCGCAAGCTGCGGCGATGTGCTGGGCAATGCGGAAACGCTGGACCCCGTTCCGGAAAACCTGCTGGCGCAGTATGCGTCCATGGGAATCAAGGGAGTCTGGATGCATGCGCTGCTGTACCTGCTCTGTCCGATACCTGGAGCGGAAGAATATTCCGAAGGACACGAAAAGCGGATGGCAAATCTGAAACGGATTGTGGACCGCTGTGCGAAGTATGGAATCAAAGTGTATCTGTACCTGAACGAGCCGCGCTGTATGCCGGAACTGTTCTACCGGAAGAAGCCGCACTGGGCGGGTTTTGAAGTGCCGTCGCTGCATACGCATACGGTCTGCACGACTCATACGCCGGAACCGCTGGAATGGCTGGAAGGCGCAATGAAGAAACTGTTCACGGACGCCGGAGGGCTGGGCGGCGTGTTCTGCATCACCATGTCGGAAAACCCGACGAACTGTCATTATGCGACCAGCCACACGAAATGTCCGTACTGCAAAGACGTGCCGCCGGAAAAGATTCTTGCCGGAGTGGTTGCGGCGATGGAACGCGGCATGCACGCGGCGGACCCGGAAGCGAAGATGATCGCGTATGACTGGGGATGGCGCAGGAAACCGGAAGACCGCGACAATGTGCCGTTCAAAAAATGCGTGCTGGATCTGCTGCCGAAAAGTGTTTATGTGGTCAGCGTCAGCGAATGGGGCAAGTGGACGCATATCGGCGGCGTGGAGCAGTATCTGGTGGATTATTCCATATCGCAGGTCGGACCGAGCGAAGAAACCAGCGAGACCTGGAAACATGCGCAGGAAACCGGTCTGGATGTGGCGGCGAAAGTGCAGATCAACAATTCCTGGGAACTTTCCGCCGTGCCGTATATCCCGGTGCCGTATCTGATTGAGGAACATCTGGATAATCTGAAGAAAGCGGGCGTGAAGGGGCTTATGCTGAGCTGGACGCTGGGCGGCTTCCCCGGCGGCAACCTGGATCTGCTGACCATGTCCCCGGAAGAGATCGCCGCTTCGAAATATCATCCGTCCCTGGCGGAAAAGGTCTGCAAAGCATGGAAACAGTTCAGCACGGCGTTCCGGCAGTTCCCCTTCAATGTGCAGGTGATTTACACTGCGCCGGTGAACTACGGACCGATGAATCTGCTGCATCTGGAAAAGACTGGAGCGAAGGCGTCCATGATCGGGTTCCCGTACGACGACCTGAAAACCTGGTGCGGCGTGTATCCGGCGAATGTGCTGGAAAACCAGTTCCGGCTGGTGTCCGAAGGCTGGAAACAGGGACTGGAAACCCTGGAGCTGGCGTCATCGGAAGTGCAGGAAAACGAACGTGCGGAATTTGAAGAACTGCGCACAATTGCCGAAGCGGCATACTGTCATCTCCACAGTACTTATCTGCAGATCTGCTTTGTTCAGGCGCGCGACAACGGATTTGACCGCGCCCGGATGAAGGCTTGCGCGGAGGATGAACTCCGTCTGGCGCAGCGGCTGCATGAGATTGTCCGTCGTGATTCCCGTATCGGATTCGAGGCGAGCAATCACTATTATTACACGCTGAATGATCTGCGTGAGAAGGTGATTTCCTGCGTTCAGATACTGGAAAAACTCTGAACGGGCAATGACGTGGTCTCTTGTCAACGCAAACGCACGTGGCGGAAAAAAGCCGTGCGTTCTGTTTGACAAGCGGCCGGATCATTCCCGGCATGGCGCGGTTGTCACGAACCCCGGTGTTCAGGGGAAAATCAAGAATTCTTTTTTCTGTATTCCGAGGGGGAAAGCCCGTAACATTGCCGGAAAGCAGAGGAAAAATAAAGCTGGTTCTGAAAACCGATCTGCTCTGTGATTTCCTTGATGCTCAGCGAGGTGCTCGTCAGCAGCCGGCAGGCCCGGATCATCCGCTGTTTTCGCAGATACTGGCTTGGAGTTATTCTGAAATCTTTCTGAAAGCGGAGGTTGAATGTCGGCAAACTCATTTTGAACTCCGCGGCAATCTGGCTGATACTGACTTTCTCATTGATGCGCTGATCCAGACAAGCCTGTATTTCGCTGCTTTCCTTGACGCGGAGACAGGGGGCATTGGCGTTTGCGACCCAGTTCAGCAGCTCAAAAGTGATTCCTGAGATACACTCGCAGCTTTTCTGGGAAACAGGACGCCGCAGTTCCCTTTTCAATCGTGCAAGGATTTCCGCCAGACGCTTTGAATCAGGAAGATGGATATAATTCACCTGATCCAGATGCAGCAGGCGAAGCGTCTCTTCCATAATTCTTCCGTTCAGTATGATCCCGTATTTCCGGCAGATTTGACCGGGCAGATACAAAAGACCGTTCTTCTGTCCGTGATGCAGCAAAGCAAGATCCCCCGCTTCCAGGATATATCCCGCATTGCCGCAGAGGACATGCAATTTCCCTTCCAGCACATATTCGAGGGAAAGAAACTTTTGCCGGTGCCTGCTCTGAAAAAAATACTTGTTCAGAAAACTTCTGCTCACGTAACGGCAATAAAGAGGCTGTTTCAGCAGAAGAGGATGATCGCTTGAGGTGATGTGGGTTACAGTCTCAGCACCTGCATCATAGATCATGGATTGCTCGTTTGCTTTAAGGCGTCTCGCCTTCTGTTTTAGAAAGATCGAAAGGTCTTCTATGATCTGCATCTTTTATGATTCCTGATATGTTTTTACCCTTTTATATATAAAAATAATACTCTTCCATACTTTTTTCAAGCGGATTATTATATAATTATGAAAAAGAAGTCCGCATGAAATTTTATGCGGTCTGAATCCGTGAAAACAATTCAAAGCAGAGGAAAAATACTGAAAGGAACCAGAGGATATCAGAAAATGCGTGATGGCAAAGCGGAAAATTCACATTGCAGGAAAGGCCGTACCTGTTGTTCCTTCCCGTATTTTTGTGATGTGTTCAGCCGGTGTGTCCTGAACTGATTCCTGCATCTGGAGGTGTGAACATGGAGTAGCAGAGATTCAGCATTTTCAGCAAAAAGAAAAAAGGGTTTTCCGCGTTGAGTTTCAACAGAATCGACAACAGAATTGAATCCGTGCGATCGGGGAGGACGGGGATTCCGGATTCAGCATATAAAGAAAGGACAAAGACATGAAAAATCATTTTTACAAAATCCGTTATTTCACCTTGGTGGAACTCCTCATCGTGATTGCGATCATCGCGATTCTTGCCGCCATGCTTCTGCCGGCATTGAATGCGGCACGGGAAAAAGCGCGGGATATTTCCTGCAAGGGAAAGCTGAAACAGACCGGGATGGTTTGGCTGAATTATGCCACGGACAATGGCGACAATTTACTGGCGTGGAAAGATAAAGGACAAACGCTCAATGGAAGCGCCATCGGCGAACAGTACTGGGCCGAACGCCTTTACGTTCTCGGTTATCAGGGAATATATAAAGCCACTCCGAAAAGTTCAATCCTGACATGCCCGTCAGATGCAAAACCGTATGAACTTTATCAGTATCACCCTGTCCCGCTCAGCTATGGATACAATTGTCTTCTCGGAAATTCTTCATCCTCCCTGGGAAGCGAGCACCAACAGCAATGGCGCTGGCGGAAACTTGCCCAAAACAACAAAACGTCTTCCTCGATTGTGCTTATCGATCATTGGTACAAGAATAAGATCGGAGCAGTGCCCCACCAGGATCATCTGGTTTTCGCAGGTCAGTGGTATGCCAGTTTCGACTGGCGCGAAGACATGAAAAACAATATTCGCTATACACATTCAAACCACATCAATACCCTGTACGGCGACGGTCATGTAGCTCCCGTCAGCAGTATTGAGTATAACGCAACTCACAATGACCTCGGCGTATGGGCCGCCGGCGATCTGCGCATTTATTGAAAGGATTTTACAAAATGAAAAAACAAAGACTCATGACATTCCTTGCCGCAGCACTTTTCTTTTCCTTCTCTGTCTACGGACAGGAGGCAAAACACAAAAAACTGGTCGGGTTCGATCATTCCACCCCGACTCCTCAGTTTCTGAAAACAAATGTTTCTGAAATGGAAAAAAACGCCCCGTATGACGGTATCGGAATCCGGGTGTCTGCCACCGGAAACTTCAACGGGAAAACCATGAATTGTTCCGGATGGACTGTCTGCACCAGAATCCCCTGGAAATATGAATGGTTCCTTGATTCGGTCAGAACCTTGCAGGAGATCAAATTCAAAAAATTCAAATACAATTTTCTGCGCACGTCGGTTCATCCCGGCGACCTTTCCCTGTTTGCCGATGCGGACTGGGCTGCCGCAGGCAATAATTTCGCCATCCTGTCAAAGGTCGCAAAAGAAGGCGGGTTGAAAGGACTCTTCTTCGACATTGAAGATTATGCGAATTCTCTGTTTGCCTACAAGGCGGAACGTTATCCGGGAAAATCACTCGAAGACGCGAAGAGGATGATGCGGAAACGGGGGCGGGAAATAGGGAATGCCATTTTCCGCGCATACCCGGATATCGTGCTGTTATGCCCGTTCGGGCTCTCCATCAACCGGATCATTGCGGAAGCGCCGAATCTGGAGACGAAAGACGCCTGGGCAAACACCTACATCCTTTTCCCGGCATTCTTTAACGGGATGCTCGACGTTCTCCCCGCAACAGCCGTAATCGTGGACGGGCAGGAGGGGGCGGGATATTATGCGGATTTCGAGCTGACCCGGAGAATTCATTATAAATTGTCGCTGCGTCTGGTCCAGCCGGAAAATATAGAAAAATACAAAAAACAGGTCCGGTGCGGAGTCGGCTTATATCTGGATCCTCATTTCCACCCGGATACGACGAAGGAAACGAACCGGTATTTTATGGCCTTGGACCCGGAAAACAAAAACCGTCTTGCCGTTTTCCGCAACAATCTGGAACAGGCATTTGCAACCTCGGAGGAATATGTCTGGACATGGGGTGAAGGAGCTGCCTGGTGGAGAGAGACGGCTCCAGGGAAAAAGATGCCTCTGTGGGAGGATTTCTGTCCCGGCGTGACCGCGGCGACAGAGGAAATCCGCTTGAAACATTGATTTTTCCGGACAAGCCGCAAGCGCAGAGAAGAATTTTTGCAGAAAATGATTTGCAAAAATTCTTTCTGCGTGTTATATTAACGGGCTTTCCTTCTGGTTTGGAAAGCATTTGTCCCGAAACAAGAACAAAAAACAATGAGATCGGAGTTGGCTGAAACATGGGAAGAGCCAAATGTGTAGCAGTGGTCGGCGTTACCGGCGCCGTCGGTCTGGAAATGCTGGAAACACTCGAAAAGCGTAATTTTCCGGTGTCTTCCATAAAACTTCTGGCGTCCGCGCGTTCCGCCGGACGGAAAATGAAATTCAAAGGCGAAGAGATCACTGTGGAAGAACTGACTGAAGACTCCTTCAAAGGCGTCGATTATGCTCTGTTCAGCGCGGGCGGCTCCATCTCTGAAGCCTACGCTCAGGCGTGTGTGGACAGCGGAGCGGTGATGATTGACAATTCCAGCGCGTTCCGTATGGTTGACACCGTGCCGCTGGTGATTCCGGAAATCAACCCGGAAGATGCGTTCAAGCATCAGGGCATCATCGCCAATCCGAACTGCACGACGGCGATCATGGCTGTGGCGGTTTACCCGCTGCATGTGGCGAAGAAGGTCAAACGCCTGATCTGCTCCACTTACCAGGCTGCCAGCGGTGGCGGCGCACCTGCCATGCAGGAACTGATTGACCAGACCCGTGCCGTTCTCGACGGCAAGCCGGTTGAAGTCAAAGTCATGGCGCAGCAGATTGCGTTCAACCTGTTCCCGCATATCGACGTTTTCAAGGAAAACGGCTATACCAAGGAAGAAATGAAGATGGTCAACGAGACCCGCAAAATCATGCACGCTCCGGAAATGCAGATTACCTGCACCTCGGTTCGTGTTCCGGTTCTCCGCGCGCATTCCGAATCGATCAATCTCGAATTCGAAGATGAAATCACTCCGGATGAAGCCCGTGCGATCATCTCCAAAGCGCCGGGGGTGGTGCTGTGCGACGATCCCGCGAACAAAGTGTATCCGATGCCGATCAACGCCACCGGCAAATATGATGTGCTGGTCGGACGCATCCGTCAGGACATTTCCCGCAATGACAAGCGCGGACTGGATCTGTTTGTCAGCGGCGACCAGTTGCTCAAAGGCGCGGCTCTGAACGCCGTTCAGATTGCCGAAGTTCTGAACCGCTGAGCCGGTTTTCAGAATGATTTCTCAACGCTCCGGGGAATTTTCCGGGGCGTTTTTCATTTATCCGAACCCATAGAAAGAAGACAGCCATGATTTATGTGATTGCTTCATCCGAACTGAAAGACGGCTGCAAAGCCCGTTTCGCTGAAATTGCCAAAGCCAACATTCCGAATGTGCTGGCGGAAGACGGCTGCATCTCCTACGTGCTGAACGAAGATATTGATGCCGGACTGCCTGCCCAGAAAGAAGTTCGCGCCAATACCGTTACTTTTGTGGAATGCTGGGAAAGTCTGGAGCATCTGCATCGTCACTTGCAGGCTCCGCACATGAAGGCATTTGCGGAAAAAGTCCGGGAGCTGCGCAATTCCTCCGCTTTGAACGTGGTGACCCCGGTCTGAGCGTCTGAAGGTTTTTTTATGGAAATCCGTCCTGATTCAATGCTGTCGGGACGGATTTTTCTTATATGTTTTTCGTGTAAAAAACGGCTGAGCCGGGGAGTTGCCAAAAATTTTAGTTGCAAACACACCAATATTCATTTTACGAACAATATAAATCAATGAAGTAACAATAATCCGTTAGAAACAAATATGCGCAAAAATTCGGGCATTTTCTTATATAGTGTCTGCTCAATAAGGCATGATTTTTACGGCGGATGCAGAGATTCTGCGGA
>ERZ1034992.392-NODE-392-length-25666-cov-15.243138_pt1 | contig 25666 bp, 32 predicted proteins | sample MGYA00520695_ERZ1034992 | MGnify/ENA primary metagenome ERZ1034992 (study PRJEB33766, sample SAMN09781778) | gut metagenome | biome: gut microbiome | host: Homo sapiens | place: Madagascar | study: EMG produced TPA metagenomics assembly of the PRJNA485056 data...
CTCGGCAACGCCGGCGGCGCGCTTGGAAAGCTGCGCGTTCAGCTTCATCAGGTCGCCGCAGCGCTTTTCGTAGCGGCCAAGCTCGCGTTCAAGCTGCTTGATCTTATCTCTGTTTCTCGTGCTCATGGTTTTGCTCCCCTTTCGTAGTGCAGCAGCAGCGCCCGAGCGATTGGGCAGCGCCGCCATTCTTCGCTGGCGCAGTAGCGCCGCGTGTATTCGTCCAGTTCTTCTTTCGGCAGTTTGACTTGTGCGCCCTCGCAGTTGAGATAGTCGCGGTAGTCCCGCGAGTAGAACGGGCACTTGAAAATGCCCCCGCGATACCCGCTCACGGCGCACCGCCCTCCAACACCGACTTGACATACCGCAGGCGCTTATTCGCCTTGTCCCGTCGCAGGTTGTCGCCCTTGAATACCAGCGGCGTGCACATCTCGAACACGCGGTCATAGATGCGCTGATAGGTCATGTCTTTCGGCTTACACAGCTCGTCCAGCGTCAGGTTCGTGGTGACGATCAGCGGCTTTTTGGCCTTGTACCGCTCGTCAATGACTGTGTAAACCGTCTCCATTGCGTACTCGCTGCTGCGCTCTGCGCCGAGATCGTCAATTACCAGCAACGGGTAATAGTGCACCTGCTCGATGATTTCCTGCTTGTCGTATCCCGCGTTGAGGATTCGCGGAAAGCTCGTAATCATCGCTGGAATTCCGCGATCAATCAGCTCGTTGGCGATGCAAGCCGCCGCGAAGGTCTTGCCGTTGCCGGTGTTTCCCCACAGCAGCAGCCCATTGTTCTCGCGCCGCATATCGTCCCACGCGTCGGCATAACGCTTGCACTTGACGATCTCCTCACTCATCGTTGCCGTATCGAACCGGCACGCCGTCAGGCTCTTATCGCGGATACCGTCAGCACGCAGCGTTTCGATGCGTAGTCTCTTTTCGCGGTCAGCGCGGGCTTTCTTCTCCGCCTCGTACTCTCGTGCCGCGCAAGCGCATTGGCACCCGACAAGGCGGACGTTCCCGCCGATGGGGATCCGGCACTGCTTCGGCGTGTTACAATGGCCGCAGTACAGCAGCCCGTCTTTCTCGTAGTCGACCAGATCGCGCACAGGCTCGGCCTTTTCCGCGATGCTGTCAATCAATGCGTCAACGTTCATAGGCTTCCCTCCGTGTTGCCGTAGTCGTAGTGATACCCTCTGCCGCTCTCGGGCAGTTCATCGTCCCACCGGCCTTGATTCAGCCATGTGGCGGGGTGTGGAATAAACTGCCCGTTGTTCTGCGTCCATTGGTCGCTGCACTTCTGCCGCTCCACTGCGGTCACAAGTGTTTCGAGTGGGACTTTGACCCGCTCAAAAGCTCTCTTAGCAGACTGTTTCCCGATTTTTCGCGGGTAAACTGACCAAAAACGCTCGAATGCGTCCCCCGTAGAGGGGGATTTAGGGGGTGTATCGTCTTCTGTCTTATGTCCTTTGTCTTCTGTCTTATGTCTTATGTTATTAGTAGGCTTGCATTTGCTTACATTTGCTTGCGTTTGCTTGCATTTGCTTACATTTGCTTTTGACGCTCTGCCGCCAGCCGCTCCATTTTGAGCCAGCGTACCGGATTTTTGAGCGTCACGGTCGACGACCGCCTTGAATACCGGAAATAAAAGGGACTCTCTCCCGAGGGTATCAGGAATTTCACCAGACCTGGCATATTCTAAAATCGCAACAAACAGACGGCCTTTTTCGTCATCTTCCAGTGCTGCTGTTTGCTCGATCCAGTCGTAATATGCCTTTACATAGCACCTTGTCGATGCAGCTCCCATGCCGTCACCGCCTTAAAACGGTAGCTCGCCGTCGTCCTCACCAACCTCGGCAAAGCCGCCTGCGGCGCTCTCTGCGGCGTATTGCGGCGCGGCAGTATCGTTACCCTCCGAGCGCCTGTTGTCTGCGAAATACACGCTGTCAGCCTGCACCTCGTAGCTCCTGCGCTTGTTGCCATTCTTGTCTGTCCAGTCGCGCATCTGCAAGCGCCCCTCGACGCCGATCAGCCGCCCGCGTCCGGAGTAGTTGCAGAGTACTTCTGCCGTGCCGCGCCACGCGACAATATCAATCCAGTCTGTACCGCCCTCCTTGCCGTTGCGATCAACGGCAAGAGGGAACGACACAACGGATACGCCGCTGTTCGTCTTTTTCAGCTCCAAGTCACGCCCGATGCGTCCCATCAGGCACACACGATTCATGCTCACTGTTCGTCACCGTCGCTTTCGATGACCTCGCCGGTTGTCTCGTCCACGGTGTAGTTTTCTGTCTCAATCACCGTGTCATCGCTCACGGAATACATGTCCTCGCTGATCTTCGTCTTGATGGTCTCGTCCTGTGCCACTGCGCGCACAAAGTCACTCTTGAGCGGCGCATACTTGAGAACGCGCTTGAGTACGGTTTTCTTTGCCATTTCCTCGAAGTTCGTCTGCCACGGGCCATTGCTGTATGCCTTGGAAAAGCGCTTCGCGTGATTACGAACGTCCTCGACGCTCATCACGTCGTAGCCGAATCCTCCGTCTTTCGTGCGGAACATTGCGTAGATGAATTTCGGCTCGCCGCGCTCACCGCTGGCGGGCTTGTGGTTGAGCTTCGGCTCAAGGCCGAAGGAATATTCAAACTCGTCGTTCTCGTAAACGACCTGCGCCTGAATGATGCTGACTTCGCCGCTGCGGTACGCAAGGTCAATGAGCCCCTTGTATCCCAGTTGGAATTGGCATTCCAGCTGGCCGTGATTGCGGTACGGGATCAGGTACGCCTGCCCAAGCGGCGTGTTCGGCTCCATGCCAAGCTGTGCCGCCGTCATCATCGCGCCGAGGAAGCTCTGCGGCGTGGTCTGTGCGAGCTGTTTGTTTGCGCTCAACGCAGAAAGTGTGATGCGAGTGAAGCGCTCCGGCGTGATGACGCTCGGCAGCGCCTTTGCGATCTCGCCCTCCATCTGCTTGATGTACTGCTGCATCGTGGGATTGCCTTTCTTTACGGCCTGCGCGCCCTGCGCGTTCTGAATCAATCCTTCCTTCATCTTTCTTTATCCTCCTTTACCGCAAATTTGCGGAAATTTGTCGTTTTGTAGTAGCCGCTCAAGTCCACCTCGGGGTGATCCTTGGCAAACGCCCTCGCATCGAACGTCTGGCGGCTCTGCCCCTTCCAGTCGACCGTGTAGCGCCCGCAGAACCCCGTCTCGTTGTCGCCGAGGTCGTTCATCAGCTGCTGCTTGATGGCGTCCGCGTTCTTCTCAATGGCTTTCTTGCGGCTCATCAAGTATTGGTACTGCTCGATCAGGCTCTCGCGCCCGAACAGCTCGACTTCGCCGCCGCCGCCCTCGTAGATGGTTGCAATTGTCTCCGTTGTGCTCTCCATACCGTCCATCGGCGGCGGGCTGTCAGCCTCCACGTAGTCGTGCCAAAAGTCCGCGGCGCAGCGTTTCAGCGCCTCGATCTCATACGGGCTGACATACACGCTGCTCTCGCACCATCCGGGAACATAGTCATCGGGGACGGTCGTGATCTGGTAGCAGTAAAAGCCCTTGCCCAGCACCAGCGCCGCCAAGAACCAGCGTTCCCAGCCCGTCACAGCAAGATACGTCACGCACTGCGCGTAATAGCTCTCGGGGAATTCGCCAACTGCATAGCGCTTCATGTTCAGCGCATTCGCGGTCTTGCATTCAAGGCCCGCGTGCCAACCAGCCGGTAACACCATACGGTCAATGTTCGCATGTAGGCACGGAGCCTCATCGTTACGCAGGATGTAGTTCACCTTGCGGACACGCAACCCTGTTTTTATCTCGAATCGAGTTGCGACGTAGCCCTCGAGGTCTCTCCCAATTCGCATTGCCTCATTTTCCGGTTCTTCCCCGATCCTGCCGGTCTTTTCCGCCCATACCGTATAAGGCGAACGGTAGCGGTTCAGCCCGAGCACAGCGCCCATGTCGCTGCCGCCGAGACTCTTTCGCCGCTCTTCAAGCCATTCTTCGCGGCTCATGCCGCGCGTCGAGATCTTCTGAATCTTCATCTTCTTCTCCCCTGTAGTTTTCAAAATAGGCTTCCTCCGCGCCGCAGTCCGGGCAGAACTTTTCCGTCACGAGGACATATCCGCGCTCTCCGTCGAGATTTTCGCGCCGCCGCATAACGTCCGGCTCGTCAAAAATGAGGTGGCAGCAGGTGCAGCGGTAGATCATTTCTCCACCTCCAAATACGCCATTGCGCTCTGCACGCCGAAATAGCGTGCCGCCTGATGGCTGTTAAAAAATACGTCGATGTGGTTGCCATTGACACCGCCGCCGCAGTCCTCGGCGATATAGCTGTGCTGCGTACCGTCCGGCCAGATCAGCAAGACGTGCGTCCCGTAAGGGATCACCTTAGGGTCGACCGCGATCGTGCGCCCCTCGGTCGCCAGCGTGCCGGTCGCGGTGTAGCCGCTTGCCCATTTGCCGCAGCAGCAGCGTCCGGGGCAGTAAGCTGTCAGCGTAAACTCACCGAGGAAAACGTCATTGCACACCGCGCTTTCAGTCGCGGGAATGTCCCACGCGGGGTCATACTCCTCTACGATGGGCGCTTCTTCCGGTTCCGCATCGACCGCCTGCGCGCTGGTGGCGAGGATTGAGATCGCGATCAAAAGGATCGTCGCGCCCAGACACACAGCCGCAATCAGTGCCGATTCGTCGGCCTTGCGCTGCTCTCGCGTGCGCTTGTCGTGCCGCCTCATCGTCTGCACCCCCTGTCGAGGAAGGGCAGCAGCTCATACAGTGCCTTGCCAACCGCGCACGCGCCGATGACGGCAAGGCTCGTGGCAAAGTCGCAGCCGTTGAGCGCAATCACCGCAGCGGCGATGCCGCCGAAAAACAGCGTGTCGATCATGCCTCTACCTCGCGTTCCGCGATCCACTCGTTCACCAGCCGCGTGAAGATCTGGAAGATTCTGCGCTTGCCGCCGCAGATGCACACGCCGAAGGGGTAAACGCGCTGCTCAAGGCCGGCTGCCAGCGATTCGTTCGAAATGCTCAGCCCGTGGTCTCTCAGATACGCCGCGCACTCGTTTAAGTCCATCGTCTGAATCGTCTTCATCTTTCTTCCTCCTTCTTATTCGATCGGTTCCAATTCGAAAATGCTTTCAGGATAAAAGCTCCAACTGCCAAATCTGGATTTGCTGCACTGTGCGTCATAAAGCCATTCGTTTAGCTCGATTTTCTTTGAAGTCAGTGCCGCATCTTCCACGGGACTTTTCGCTTCGTGCGTTTCAATGTAGGCTTTCTGCTTGGTAAAGTTGTTAATAGACCGAGGCACGTTAAACACTCCAAAAAGAATCACTAAAATCGATAGCATCACAATAATGATGCCGACCATTCCGGAAGCAAAAGGAACCCCAAAGCTATCAACCGAGCATTTCCTCAGAGACAGTACCGTGATAATGACCCCCACGCAAAGGAAAATAATCCAATTCGTCATTGCTTCCTCCTTACTCCTTCGGGATCAGCCGCGTCACCGGCACATTCAGGTGCTTCGCAATGCGCATCACCGTGTAAAGGCTCGGGATTCGCCCTTCCTTCCACGCCGTCACATTGCTTTTGCTCATGCCGAGCGCCACGCATACGGCGCTCGGCGTCGTGCGCTTCTTCTTGCACACTTCTTTCAGCAGTTCGTAAAACAAGTCATTCCCTCCATTCAAATAGTTTGAATTAGAGAACCTTTTGTGATAGAATAAAGCTGCACGTGCGGAAAGGGGTGATGCCCATGCAGGCCACATCGGCTATCGCAGGCTTCATGCCTAATTTCCTGTGTTCCCGGTAACTGAACGGACAGCGGTGCGGTCAGCGCACCCGTTTCTCATACGAAGCCGTTCAACCGCGCCGAGGGGTGCTCGCCTGCACCCGCAACGCGGCGGAAACAAAGTGTGACGAGATACGGCGGGAAGGCGACCCGCCGCATTCTCAACCGCGCGTTTGCCTCACCCTATCACAAAAGGCTCTTGACAGTTCGCGGGAAAGTACCTATAATGTAAGTACCACCAAACAGAATAAGTGCATTGCCGTGAACCTCATGGTATTTATGATAGTACATCAGCGTGAACTTGTCAATGGATTTGTTTACGGAAATGCACCTTTTGTCAGCCTGCACAAAATGGGTATTTTTATATGTGTACTATTTACAACAACATCAGATCATTGTGCGATGAGCGCGGAGTAAAGCCGGGCAGAATGTGTGTCGAATTAGGCATGAGCAAGAGCATTTTGACGGGTCTAAAAAATGGAACGAAGAAGAATATCCAAACCGACACCGCCCAAAAGATCGCGGACTACTTCGGCGTGACCGTCGACCGCGTGCTCGGCGCAGAAAAAGAGACCGCCGCCCCGAAGGGCGTCGGCCTTTCCCCGATGGAGTCTCAGTTGATGGAATACGTCCGCGCGCTTACGGACGATCAAAAGAAGATGCTGCTGGCACAGTTGCAGGCGCTAAAGAATCAAGAATGATCCGTTTCTGTTCATCGCTGAGATCGCGGAACGCCTGTAAGATTTCGCTGTCGATGTCTTTCATCTATGTATCCTCCGTTCAAGTTATTTCACTTATTATCTCTCATTGAAGGTAGATTCTCATGGGGATGTATAACGACCCGGAATATTTTGAAAAGCGTGCGCGATACCAGCGCCGCGCAATAAAGAAGATCGTAAACCTGATTCTTTCGGTTTTCCGTGTAAAATAAGGAAGTGATGTTATGCCGTTTAATGTGGCGTCTGCATTGGGGTCTCTCGCGTTGACTGCTTCCATATATGGCGCAGGGCCTCTTCTCTTGCGGTTGCGAAAAGGCCCCATTTCATCAAAGGCTCTAAAATGGCTGCACATTGGGTACACAGCTATTTTGGCATTTGCATTTTCCATCTATGATTTTTCTAATGGGTACGACATCAGTTTTTCTCCTGCGATTCTTTGGGGCAGCATTTTCTATTGGTGGAATCGAAGCTATTTTGAAGCGCGCAACTATCCGCCGGTTCAACCCGCCACCCCCGCGCAGGCAGCTCCGGCTTCGCCTGATCCCGTCCTGTCAGGGACGGAGCTGCCTGCCGTCATCCCCGAAAAGAAGGTTAAAAAGGCTGCGCCGCGGGCGTTGATGATTGGCCTTGTTGTCGCTCTTGCGCTGAGCCTCGCTGGGAATGTCTGCCAATCTCTGGCAGGGAATGCAGAGAAAAAAGAGTTTGATTCCGAGTTAAAGGGAAAAGACCAGGCGATTTCCAATTTGAAAAGTGCGAACATCTCTCTTAAATCAGAGATTTCCGACTTGGAAACATACCGCGCTGATACTTACTATACGACAGGGTATATCGTAAGCGGGTCAGATTACTACCATAGATATGATTGTCCGGTATTCAAAGAGGCAAATACATACCAATCGCACAACACAAAGTTTTGCGAATGGCTCGGGTATAGCGCTTGCCCTGTGTGCAAGTCCGGATTTCTCATAAACTTTAATAGCAAAATGCCGCAGCAGTCTGCGCCGTAGGCGGTTTGAGAAAAGCCCTCGCCGCCTCTGCAACAACGGCGAGGGCTTTTCAGCAGCAGCGGGGAGCGGTCGCCGCTGCTTGCTTTGACCATATCGCGCTTTACCTTACCACTTCAATACCAAGACCTTGCAACATGACGGCATTCGACCGCGTTCGACAGACCCCCTTTTGGCACCCCAAACGGGCAGAAACCGGAAAAGTTAAGGTGATGTAAATGAACATTCAAGAGCTGTGCAGAATTCGTAAAGAAGAACTGAAACTGACCTATCAGGACATTTCCGACGCTTCCGGTGTGCCGCTGTCCACCGTCCAGAACTTTTTCTCAAAGCTGTCAAAAGCCCCGTCCATTTACACCGTCGCGCCGATCTGCAGAGCGCTCGGCATATCCCTTGATGAAGTGTTCGGCATTTCCGAACACTTGACACCGACCGAGGAAACCTTGCAAGCGCGAAATGATGAGCTGGAACGCCATGTTGACGCAAAGGCTGATACCATCGAGATCATGCGGCGCGGCGTCCGTATCCGAAACGGCGTGATTGCTATAATGTTCCTCATCATCGTTTTTCTCACTGTGTGGTGCGTGTACATTGATTTTCATTGTATAGACTATGGATTTTGGAGGGGCTGACATGGCGAATTGCATCAAATGTAAAGCAGCGCTGCCGGAAGGCGCGCTGTTTTGTCCTATGTGCGGCAAAAAGCAGGTTGCCGAAAAACGCAAGGCGCTCAAGCGCGCCAACGGCACCGGCACGGTATATAAGCTCTCAGGGCGCAGGTCGCGCCCGTGGGTCGCTGCAAAGAATCGGGTTATCATTGGATACTACCCCCGCAAGACCGACGCCGCAGATGCCTTAGAACGGCTTACGGGCCGTCCGCTGGACGAGCGATACAATATGACCTTTTCCGAAGTCTACGAGGATTGGAAGGGCGAGCATTTCCGTGAGATCGGGCCCTCCGGCGTAGAATCCTATGAAAACGCTTATAAGGTGTTCAAGCCGCTCTACGATAAGAAATTTCGCGACCTGCGCGCTTCCGACTTCCAGTCCGTTGTGGATCTTCACATGGGCAAATCCCATTCCACCGTGTCCAAGTACAAGCAGCTCATCACGCAAATGTCGAATTGGGCGATCCGCGAGGAAATCTGCTCCACGAATTTTGCGAAATTTGTCAAGCTCCCCGAGAACGTGCGCAAAGAAAAGGAAGTATTCACCACGGAAGAGATCGAGAAGATCGAGGCAGACGGAAGCGACGCCGCGAAGATTGTCCTCATGCTCCTTGCCACCGGCATGCGCATCGGCGAGCTATTCTCCCTGCCGCTCGCGGATTATCACGAAACCTATGTAGTCGGGGGTGAGAAAACAAAAGCCGGGCGGGATCGCGTCATTCCGATCCGCCCGGAAGGGAAGCCGTATTTTGCCTACTTCGCCGCAAAGGCGACCGGGAAGCTGCTGCTCTCCGGATACGAGGGGCAAAAGATCCCCGCCAACTTCCGCCGCCGTGATTATTACCCATTGCTGGATCGCCTCGGGATAAAAAGAAAGACCCCCCATGCCACGCGCCACACTTACGCCACGCGCGCGGTCAAAGAAGGTCTTGCACCGGAATATCTGCAAAAGATCATCGGCCATGCGGATTATTCCACCACTGCGAACATCTACACGCACCTTGACCCAGAAACGCTGGTTTCCGCTGTTACTAACTCGTTACTAACAAGCCAAGAAAACAGGAAAAAGAAAAAGCCCTGAAACCGTTGAGTTTCAAGGCTTTTTTCGTGGTGCGCGGTACAGGACTCGAACCTGTGACCCCATGCACGTCAAATAGCTACGAACGCGCATTTCGCGGAATTATGTTACAATAACATGGAACAAGTCGGAATAAATGCAATAATATAGGATTAAATGCCTCTCTATTCCGCTTCATTCCTTCGAGGTTGCTAACAAATCCCTAACAGGTCTACTCCCGGTACATTTCCTGCAAGCGCTTCACTTCTGCCGCTTTCTTGATCTGCTTCTCGTGCAGATAGTCATAGATGGCCTTCATCTCTGCGGGCGGCTCGCCGTGCTCCTGCCTGTACTTCTGGATCACTCCGGCGACTTCTCCGTGCAGCAGCGTCATGTGCCGCATTTCGTCGGTCGAAAGGTCATAGAAAGTCTTTGACAGCGCGGGGTTCTCTTCCTTATATTTCAGCGCGCACTTGGCATACTTCGCCGCGTCCTCGATCTCTTCGTCGACCATTTCGCAAAGTTTTTCAATCAGTTTCATGCCGCACCTCACAGTTTCACGACGGTCACCGCAAGATTATTCACGACGGATTCAACGCCGCCAAGCAGCAGCGACAGGATCGAGCCGTTGCATGCGCAGGCGTTGCGCACAATGGCCGTGATCGTGAGGTTCGTCGTGCCGTTTGCCGCAACGGTGCTGCTGGCCACCGCGCCGATGATGGGAACGCCGTCCTTCTGCGCCGTCAGGTTGACCGTGCCGGCGGCAGAGGGGGACACCGTTGCGCTGATGCCGATCAGGTAATACCCCTGACCGCACATCGTGATCGTGTTGCCGTCCTGACGGATATTGCAGCCGAAGCGGCGCGCCGTGCTGCCGACCGGGACGATGCCGCCTACGGGTACGGTGGGCGCGCTCGTGTTGGTGGTGTAGATTGCAGACTTGCTCATAATATCATTCCTTTCTCAAAATAAAAAGCGGAGCAGCTGTTGCCGCCCCGCTTGCCTCGCCGAATAGGGCGTCAGATGTTGCCGTTGCCGCAGCCACAGCCACAGAACGGGGAGTTGCCCGCGCTGTAGGTGTAGCCGCTGGGATAGCGCACGACACCGCACATCTGCTCGCGCAGATAGAGCTGGTTGTTGGCCTGCTCAAGCTGTGCGATGCGGCCTTCAAGCTGGCTCTTTTCGAGCGCTGCGAATTTAGCGTCGATGTTGGCGTTGATGGCGTCAAGGCCGCGCTGCGTGGTGCAGCAGCAGTCTGCCATCTGACGCTGGATGTCGTTGCCGGTCTGCATGATGGTCATGTTCGTGCCGTTCTGCGCGAGCGCAACCTCCTTGCCCAACTGACCGATTCCGCCCTGCATCTCGTAACCGAGATTGCAGATGCCGTTGCCGATGTTGGTCAGGCGGTCGTTCAGCTGACCAAACTGCTGGCCGAAAAGAATCTCCTGCTGCGACGCAGCAGTGGCGTACTGGCCGTAATCGCTATTGCGGTTCATGCCCCAACCGTTCCCCATAAAGGCAAACAGGAAGAGAATGATGATCCACCATGCGCCACCGTTGCCCCAGCCGTCATTGTCGCGGGTGACCGCGGCGATATCGCTGAGAGACATACCGTTATCCATGTTGAGTTCTCCTTCCTCGAAAGATTTATCAATAAACCGTGTCGACCCGGCTTATTTCAGAAATTGCGCGAACTCCTTTGCCTGCTCTTGGAGCTGCTGGAACTGAGCCTGAGACATCTGCCCGGACTGCAAAAGTCTTTCGACTTCCTGCTGCGCCTGCTGCGGCGTCACGCCTTGCGCAAACTTGCGAAATTCTTCCAACATCGCAAGAGGGTTATTTGGTCTTCTGCTGCTTTTCTGCAGCATCTGCATCATCGGATTTGGCATTGAGTATTTCCTCCAATCTCTTCACGCGGTTTTCAAGACTGTTGACGTCTACCGGCGTAGCCGTCTGATACGGCGCGACTGTGTACGGCGTAACGGTGGCATACCCCGCACCGTCCGTCTGTTTGAGCCAGACAATGGGGTCGTTCTCGTCCATCAGCAAAATAGAGCTGTTCGGAGCGAGCCTGAACGCTTCTGCGCCGTTTCTTCCGTTCACGCGGGTAATTTGACCCGCAAAGCCTTGCATCGCTCCTGCGCCGTTCTGCGGGCTTGCAGGGGCATATCCTAAATAGGGGTTATACCCCATCTGATAAGGGTTGCCGAAATATCCCATGCGCGCACCTCCTTTTGTTGCTTTCATCGTACAAAAAAACGGGCGCTCAAAAGCGTCCGTAAAGTGTATGAAAAGTGCATCGAAACCCGTCGAACGATTTCCCTTGCCTTTTCACGTGAAACATGATATTTTAATTTTGCAGGTTATTCCCGGCCTGTTTTTACACAAGAGAAATGGCCTCACCGTTTGGTGGGGCCGTTTCTCTTTTCGTATACTTCTGATGCCATTTTGCAGTATGCGCGCCGCCGGTATTTCTTCACTGCGTCAACAGATAGGCTTCGTTCCATTGCCACCTGCACGCAGCTTTTCTGCCGCACGTCGCACTCGATGATACACGCCGCCTCGTCAGGTGGCAGCTCAAAGGATAAGATATATTCGACGGCTCGCCGTGGAGCCATCGCGGATAACTCCGCCCGGATACGCTTGTGCTGACCGTCCATGCCCCGTGTGGGACGTTGCAGAGCGCTTGCGCGTGGCTTTCGCCGTCCGTGCTCCTTCCTTACTTTTTTGCCCGCTCCAACATGGCAACAACTTCCTGCCGCGTGATAAATCTCTGCGGCGCGCTGCCGTCCGTGATCTTCTCGGCCTTCGCTTTTTCCCAGTCCGCCTTTGCCCACGTCGCAACAGGCTTCGTGCCGAGCTGCGCAAGGTAGTTGTCCATCATCTTGTTAAACGTTGCCTGATCCATGTATTCCTCCATTTCCGGCGGGTAGTGACCCGTCAAAATCGAACTGCCTCCGTATCTCCCGTGATCGTCCCACTGGAAGTGCGGCTTGTCCGGGAATTTCTTCCAGTCCCCGCCCCACGAAAAGCCGACCTGCTTGCCGATCTGGCCGCAGCGGGCAAAGAACGACGGATCGTCGTACTCATGCCCCTTGACGTTTTTGCAGATGTCGAACGCAAGCCCGGCCTTGACGCTGTGGAACGTCGGGCGCGTCGCGTTTTTGGCCGCGTAGCCCATGCGCGCAAGATAGCGCTGATACTCGTCATCACGCACCGTCTCGGTAACGAGCACCGGCAAGCCCGCCTCCTTGCAGAGGTCGAGAAAGATCACGCAGTTTGCCCGCACGTCGGCGCGCAGGTCGGCAATGTCACGGCTGTGATACATTGTCGTCACCTCCCACCGCGTCCTGCACCTTCTGGCTCTGCGTGCCGAAGTAGAACGCGATGATGACCGCGTAGATGGTCATAAAGTCCTGCGAGATGTTGCCCGTGACGGCCATGTACGCGAATACGCCCGTCAGCACCAGTGTCACGATGCTCTTGACGCTCATCAGGTTTGCGATTCTCTTGAGGATTTTCTCATTCATGTCATTCGTCCTTTCCCTTGATTTTGATTCCCGCCAGTAAGCCGAGTTCCGCCGTCCATGCGGCGAACCATGCCACCGTCAGGCTGTCCGGCACGGTCTTGTCAAAGGCCGTCAGAATAAGCGCCGCGATGCAGTACCAGCACAGATTCACCACCGCCGCGATCAGGTACTTATCCCGCTTTCTCATTTTTTTCATAAGGCAACCCCCGACAGTAGCCACGCGATAAACGCGCCCGCCAGCGCCGCGAGAGCCTTATCGACCAGACCGTCCCACCGCTTCCCTGCCTTTCCAGTGATGGCTTTCACGTCCTCCTTGATCTCCTTGACATCGCCCTCCACAGTCTCCTGCTTCGTGGCCAGCACTTCGACCGAAGTTGCCAGCCTGTCAAGCGCCGTTTGGTGCTCCTGCAGCTCGTTGATTCGGTGGGTATTGCTCTTGCAGCGTGCATCAATCAGTGCAATCGACGCATCGTCATAGTGCTTGTAATTGTCCATTGGTTCGCCCCCGCTTCCCTTAATATGTTCTTCCATGAGCGTATCACGCCTCCTGCATGGTTTTCACCACGGAAAAAGGGGAGCTGCTAAAAAATCTCAGCAGTCCCCTCTTTCTTTACGTCGCTTTTCTGCGGGCAATCTTGAGCTGTTCGTCCACGCGCGCACGGTTCCAATGGCGAATGCTCTTTCCGACGCCGAAGTCCTCAAAGAGAGCTGCACGCTGTTTATCGGAAAGCCCCTTCTGCTGATAAACAAGCTCCATGATCTGTAAGCCTTCGCTGTTGCTGATGGTATCACCGTTTTTGTCCTTCAGGCTTTCGATCCCGCCTTTCGCCAGATAGAGCACAATATACTGGGCTTCTGAAACGCCCGTTTTTTTGACGGTATCTATGGCCTTTGCCGCCCACCCGTCCGTTTGGTAATTGCTCACGCTCATTTTCCCAACGATGTTGGCATATTCGTAGGCTTTCGCAACGGCATCTGCCTTATCGCCGTCGCTCATGGACTTATAGCTCGCAAGTCCCGTGAGCTCGCTGACGATCTTATAGGAAGTCTGCCCGCGCTTTGTGGCGTACTTGACGTATTCTTCGCCGGTCAACTGTTTGTTTTCCTTATTCACGGTAAAAGATTTCGGTGCGCGCTGCGGCAGGACTTTGGTCTCACCGGTCGCCTCATACAGGCGGCTCAATTCATCTTCCATTTTGCTGCCGCTTACCTTCGAGGTATACGCGGGATTCACAAAATTGTTAAATGCCCGCGCGACCACGCCTCCGGAGTTTTCCGTGCGCCCCCATGCGTCGATATAGGGAATCTGCCCGTAGTCAACGCCCGGAATACGCGCGCTTGCCTTGCCGAGCGCATATTGCATATCCGGCGTCAGGAATTTGTTCTTATCCGTATAGGTCGTCATGCGCGTGCTTTCGCCCGTGCGCTCCGCCTGCCCGAAGACCGTCGGGATACCCTGCGTCAAATAACTCGTCGCCGCGCTTGCTACCGCACTGGTTAGTGCGTTTGTGTCCCCGGAGGACGCATACCCCACCGCGTCAAAAACGTCGTTTAAGCTTTGCAGACAGCTCATGGAAAGAAGCGGGTCCGTCACGTTGCTTGCTGCCTGAAGCATATCACTCATAGTGAGATACCCGTTGTTCGCCTGCATCTGCTCGTAAAGGTTTGCCCCGACGAAAAACGGAAGCGCTTCCGGCGCAAGCCAATCCAGCGTAATACTCGTGCCATTTGGCAGCTCCAGTGCGTATTCCTGATGTCCTTGCAGCTCGTCGAACTTTTTCTTCTTCTCGTCATCACCGCCGCTGCCGCGAAGAATGCCCTCTTTCGCCATATAAATGCCGAGCATCATCAGCCCCGTGCCGGTCAGTCCGGCGGCGGCCCGGTCGATCATTTCGGTCGCCTGCATATTACCCTTCTGCACCTGCACAAGGTCATAGCTTATGCTTTTGAGGAACCCAATAGGGCTGTATTCCACGCCGCGCACCAGAATGTTGGCTGGTGTCTTGCGGAACGGCAGGATTCCTTCAGCGAGGGTGCTTCCGAGGCGTTTCATCTTGTTATCCCCGCGGTATCTGCCGAGATCGGAGATCATCTGTGAAAACGCATTGGTGTCTCGATAGGTCGCTTTCTGCGCCTCTCTGATCGCGTATTCGCGTGCCGCTTCAATGCCTTTCCCGCCAGCGACCTGCTCCGCGGTAATGCCATTTGCTTTGCAGAATTGCGCCAGCGCCGCCGCGTAATGCGGCTTGGAGAACCATGCGTCTTCCGCATCCAGCGCCGTGCTGTTGAATTTGCGCATCGCTTCCAGCAGCTTCGGTTTGAAGATCGTGCGCCCTTCCTCGATTTCCTGTCGCACATTGACATTATCATTGTACTTGCCGCTGCCGAGAGCCTGCTCGCGAATGTTGGCATAGTCACTCCATGCCGCCTTGATAAGCCCTGCGTCCTTCGTCGTCAGGATTGCCTTCGTGCGTCCGACTTTGCCGCCGCTCACCGCGTTCGCAGCGCTCTCAATGCCTGCGCCGATGACGTTCTTTACCGTGACAGCAGGAACAAATCCTACGTTGCCAACGATGTTGCGCACATGCGTGCGTGGATTACCAAGCATCGAAAGGTAGCGCCAAGCGTTCCATTTGTCAATGAATCGGCTCGGCATCTGTCTGCCGATATCGCGATAGATTTCCTTCATCGCCTCGGTGCGCGCATCGTCGTCCTTTGCGTTCAGGAACTTCTCAGCGAGGTCGCGGTCAATCTTCAGATCAGGGGCCTTTTCCCCGTACTGCTTTTTGAGATCTTCTGTCAAGCTCTCCACGCTGCGCTGCGCCGCATAAAGCTGCGTACTGGGGTCCTGCTGCTTGAGCAGCCGCGTTGCCTGCAACGCCTGTGCCGCATTTCTCTGGCGCTTTACGATGGTGTCGAGCACATCGATAGCTGTCTCCACATCACCGCTGTTTGCTGCATTGTTGTAGAGCGCCCAGCCAATCGCCGTATTCTCCTTGCTGATTCCCTCTTTGGTGGAACTTTTCCACTTGTTCAGGGTCTTTTGCCAACCCTCGGTTTTGATGCGGCTTTCTGCGTCACTGATGGCCTGCTTGTCCGTATAGCGGTCATAGGAGAAATCTCCTTTTGCCACCATTCGTTCCAACGTCGGTATCATTGCGTCCGGCGTGGCCTTTGCTTCCAGCACCGTGCGGATTGTGCGGCTGACGTATTTGTCATCTGCCGTCTTCTTCGGTACCTGCACTTCGCGGTATGCACGCTCGCCCGCCGGGATATATCCGTACTTCTCTTTCAGCGCTTCGTAGTTTGTCTCAGGGATCTCACGGGAGAATTGCGCGTCATTCACCCCGTTGACATTCCCGCCATTTTGGGGTACACTACCATTTGAAGCATTGGTGGACACCCCAACAGGGCGATTATTCGCTTTAGCTGTACCGTTTTGGTACTGAAGGGGCGGTGCCGATGCTTTATTTTTATTTTCATTAAGCTGGATGGAGTAGACAAACTCTCCGTCCGGCTTTTTTCTTACATTCGCCAGCAGGTCATACACCTGTCCGTCGATCTGCACGGTCTTGACGAAATACTCCCAGCCGGTTAGGTTTTGATGCGCCCGCGCTTTCTTTCCCTGCTCGGTTTTACCTCCGTTGTAGGTCGCGTTTTCTACAAGCTCGAAGATGCTGCCATCCGCGCCGGTATTGATTTTCGCTTTCCAGCCCTTTTGAGAGGATTTTTTATCGCCGTATACGTTCTTGCGAAGGTCTGCTTCGTCAAACTTCGCATAATAGGTGTTGTTGCCGTCGCTGAATTTGGCCGTGCGCCCCGCGTACTCGTTGCGCATGATGTCCATAAAGGCTTCCATGCGCTCCTTGTAGGACATCTTTTTAATGTCCTCGCCGGTCTCGTAGACCTCGATTCCGTCCTTGTTCTTTCCGACAAGCTCATAGCTCTCCCCACTGTCCGAAAACACCGTGTTCTCGTCGCCGGTGTCCGGCTTGCGCCCTCTGCGTTCCTCCGCCGTCAGGCCGCGCCGCGCCGCAGCGTCCCGCGCCTCGATCTCTCCCGCCGTGTCGCGGTAAAGGGCTCCCGGCAGTCTGCTGTCCCTCGCGTTTCTGTCAATACTGTCGCGCAGGCTGAAATAATCCCACACGCGGTCGCCGTATTTTTCTTCCAGTTGGTCGCGCCTTTCGTCGAAGCGCACCCATTCCGGCGGATCCGGCTCGACCTGCTCCCATGTGTCCATGTCGACTTTCCCGCGCGGCACCGTCGGCGCCATGGCGTTCAGCTCTTCCATGCTGCGCATAAACTCGGGATCGTTTGCCTTCATCTGCTCATACTGTTCGCGCAGCCGCGCGCCTTCGCGTCTGGTTTCGGCGTCCCTTCCGTCATATCCCTCTTCGAGCTTTCTGTTCCAGTATTTCAGATTCGCCCCGGGTGTGAAGCCCTCTCTTTGCTGAATGGCGTGCTGTACCTCATGAGTGAGGGAATTCAACAGCGCCTCCGGCCTGTTTTTCAGGTCGCGGCTCAGTTCAATACTGTCGAACCTGCGGTTATACCCGCCGTTCTGCCCTCGCTCAAGCGTCTGGAACGTTACATCCATATCTTTCATGTCCGGATAGGTGGCGAACAGCGCCGGCGCGTCCACCAGCTCGCCCAGCGTAGTGTAGTTGGGGATGAACTTTGCAGCCTCTTTCATTGTTTCCAATGTTAGCGCCCACTTCTCAAAATCGCCGCCAAACTCTCCGGTCAGCTTCTCGTATAGCGCCTCGTCGGCCTCGCCGCGCTCCGTGCTTCTCTGGTAGTCCGCAAGGTCTCTCCTCTGTTCGTCCGTCAGCTCACGGTTAGTCAGCCTAACCCATGCATGGGTTTTCTCCCGCAGCTCCGTGTCGTAGTCATATAACCCAGATTCAAAGCGCAGTTTCATGCCGCTGTCGTCGATCTCCCATCTCCACTTGCCGTCCGCGCCGCGGAACCAGCCCGTTTTCTGCCGAATCGTCTCAGCATCAGCCCCGTTTTTCTCCATCTCTTTCGCCGTATTAAGCGCTGCTTTGTCTGCATTCTCCGCTTTCTCGCCTGCATAGCTAAATTTTTCGCGTACCTGGCCCGTTCCGCTTGGCGGCGCGCGCGAGTTTTCCTGCGCAACGGTTTTGCTCTCCACCTTGATATGCGCAAGAAGAAACGCTGCCGCATCGCTGATCTCGCTGTCGGCGAAAATGTTCATATCGCCGAGGCTGTCGCAAACCACCTCTTCCCAAATCTCCTGCGCCGTCATTTCGGTGCCGGCATAAGCATCTGCATATGCCGTACAGAGGGAGTCAACTTCTCCACTGGTAAAGGTCTTATCGATGCGCGTGCGCACCTCGTCCAAATCAACTTCGCCCTTTGCGATCATATCATGTCCGGCCTCATGCCGCATGATCTGGTACGATGTAAATTCCGGGTGATCCGCACGGATAAATACGCGGTCGCCCGAAACGTAGCCGCGTGCCTGGAACGTTTTCCCGTTCTTGCTGCGGAACGTCAGATTATTTCCGGCAAAAAACGTCACGCGCAGGCCGCGCTCTTTGGCGAGGTCCTTCGCCTTGCGCATTTCCTCCGTCTCGTTCTTCACAAGATAGACGCTGTCATTGACCGCGCCTCTGCCGATGCCGAAGCTCGCAGTGCTTACTTTTTCTCCATAATCGAGCGCAGCTGCTTCGCTGTCTGCGAAGTGTCTCCCTTTCTTCCAGCTCTGATCTCGTCCTGTGCTTTCTTCCACGCCTCGTACTTCTCCGCGGGGATTCGCACCGTTATCCCGTTCGCTGCCGTCGCGTAAATGTACTGCTTCTCCATGTTTGGCTCCTTCCTGCTGCGCGTATTCTGCGCGCAGCTCGTCCATTGTCACCTCTCCTGTCTCGAGGGCAAGGCGGTTGTCAGTTACATACTTGTCAAAGCCGGTCGCCTGCACCTCTGCGCCTGCGATCTGCTGCTTTGCTGCAATATAATCCGTGTTTGGGGCGACCGCCGTTCCATCAGCAGCAGTGTACCCATTCGTTAGCATGTCGTCAAGCACGATCTCGAGTGTTTTTGCCGCTTTGACGTTCTCCTGTCCATTATCGTTGATGATGCGCTGCGCTGCATCAATGATTTGCGTGCGCGTCAGGCCCTCGTTCATCGCCTTGCGCATGGCGGGGGTCTCGAATATCTGATTGTTTCTCTGGTATCCGTTTGCCGTCCGCTGCCGCGTGCCCTTCTGCTGTCCGCGCGAAAGGCTTATATCAGCGATACCGGAGATCTGCTCTGCCGCCGCGCTGTAATAACTGTGCAGCTCGGGGTGGTCGAACTGGAAAGCGTTCACGTTTCTGCCCGATACGTTTTCCTTCGTGCGGCTGTCAATGTGCTCGCCCGTTCCTGCCGCTTTCTTTGCGTCGTTCTGCCCTGCGACATAGCCTGCATAGGCCGTCTCATTCGTCGGGTTCGGGTTCGCCTTGCCCTCCACGCCCGCATTGTAGGCAGGGATAAAGTCCTTCACGTGCTCCGCCGTGTCCTTGCCCTCCTGGTACGAGCCGCGAATCGCCTTGCGCCCGTTCTCGCCGATCATATCGTTGTAGCGGGCAAACAGCCGGTCGGAAATGCCGCTCACAACATCTGCATCACTCCCGCGTGCCCCCTGCGGCAGCTCCGTGCGGCTGTCGTAATAGCCGCGGTTTGTGAGCGCTTCCACACCGCCGCCAAGCCCACCGAGAATGCCGCCGACAAGGAAGTCATTCAGCACTTCCGCCGCTTCCAGCTCGCTGTAGCTCCCGCCGAGCGTCTTGCCGTTGTAAATCATTTGCAGCGCAGGCTGAACAAGATCCTCAAGCACTTCCTCGCCGCCCTCTTCAAGGAACGAGAGCACGAGCTTGCCCGCAGTGCTTTTTGTAAGGTTGCCCATCGTGCGCTCAATAACGTCATCTAAGAAGCCCTTGCCAAACATCTTGCGGAACGGGGCAGCCGCGTTGCCGATCTTCTCGGTCGCCACGCTCAGCGCGCCGCTGGTAAAGCCGTAGTTGACCTGCTGCTCGTGCGTCGCGCCCTGTCTGCGTGCTTCCTGCGCGCTTCCGCCCGTGCTGCGGACAAACATCGCAGGGAGTGCGCTTCCGCCCGTCGGAAGGCCAAGAGCCGCGTCCATGCCCATCTGCGCGCCCGCCACGCCAACGTCGACTGCAAGCCGCCCCGCGCCGCCAAGATCGCGCTTTGCCTTGCTGATGTCCTTTGCGCCGCTGTCGGCGAGGCGGTCGGCGGCCTTGTAGATGTTGCCCGCCGTGCGCTCCACCTCACCGCCCTCGCCGTATGCCTGCAGGTATGCGGCTTTTTTTGCTTCCAGCGCCGTGATGACGTTGCGCGCCGTGTCGCGCTCAGACGCCGTGCTGCTCGGGTCTGCCAGCACGGCGCGCTGTGCCTTGATGTCCTGATCCCACAGCGCAATTTCTTTCTCGGCTTCCTCGCGCTGCTGCAATCCGACGCCGACCTGCTTCATGCCCACAGCGTTGACAAATCCAGAGCCGTAGGTCTTTACTGCGCCCTTTGCCGTGTTTCCGATGCGCTGCGCAACCGTCTGCGGCTTCACGTCCTTCACATGCTGCTCAAGGGCTTCCTTGCTCTGGTATGGCTTTGCGTTCTGCTGCTGCAAAGCGCCGCTGTTGAGCCCCTGCATGATGGGGCTCTGCCACTTTGGCGTGACAACGTTCTGCCGCCGGAACATCGGGCTTGCGCCGCTCTGCGCGGGCATCTTCGGCGTCACGACATTCTGCTGCGTCACTGGTGTCATCTTCACCGGACTCGTGCGATATACTGTAGGCGGGGAAGAGACCGGGGCGCTCGCGCTCCCGGTCTGCATCAATTTCCCGCGCTGCCCCTGTGCAACAATGGCCGCAGTTGGCTGCTCGGTCTTTAATTTCTTCTCTTTGTTATTGGTGTTCAGTGCTACCAGCTTTCCCATATCAGCCCTCCGTGTAAGTCAGCCCGTATTCGTTCAGCATCTTCTGCACGCGTGCCTTTTGCTCGTCGCTCAGCTTATCCCAGAAGGAATCAATACCTCCAACAGCATAATCGGTACGCCCCTGCGCAAGCATCGTGCGCAGACTGCTCATAGCCGCATTGAAATTGCTCGAATTATAGCCTTTGCTTGAACTTCCACCGTTTTGACCTTCCAGCCAGTTTTCATAGTCGGAATAGAGCCCGCTCGACGATGTAAAACCGTACTTCTGGTAGTTCGCCTTCTGTGCAAGCCAGCTCTTGGGGTTCCCGCTCGCCTGCGCCGCGGCAAACAGGCCTTCATAGTCCATCGTGCCGCCGGAATAGCTTCTTGACCCGCCGGAGCTTCTGCTGCCGCCGCTTGCTTTTTTCGCCGCCTGCAGCGCGGCCTGCTGCAATTTATACTGCCATTCCGCGTCGTAGCGCGCGTCCTCGATGGCGTCGCGTTCCTTCTGATAGTTGTACTTGAGCTTGTCCTGCTCCTTCTGATAGGCAAGGCTGTCGGCGTACTGTTGATCGCCCACCTGATCGCGCGCGAGCTGATAAAGATAGTCTCGGTTGCTGAGCCAGCGGCTGTAGTTGTTGTCCTCAAGACCGATGAGCGTGTTGAGATTCTGCCGGTCGAGGTTGATGCCGTCCATGTACATGCCGTAGGCAAGCTGCTGCAGCTCGGGGATCTTGTCCGTCATCTGGCTCATCTGGTAGTCGCTCGCCTGCTGACTTGCCGTGACCGCCGCCGTGGACGGCATGCCGCCGGTCATTACAGCCGCCTTGCCGAGCACGTCCTCTGCGCTGCGGTCTGCCTCGCGCGTATACTGCTTGCGATACTGCTGATAGAGTGGGTCGCTTACCGCGTCATAAGAGAACGGCTTGCGGTTGAGCATCGCGTCCAGTGCCGCGCTGATCTTGCCGTTTGCGTCGTAGTTGTAGCTGCTCTCGCCCAGCTTGTCGAGCCAGCTCGTGTCGGCTTTCGGCGCACTCGGCTGCCGCAGCGTTTCGCCGCTGCCGAGCTTGATGTAGTCGCTGCCGTCTGTGCCGCCGCTGTACTGGTATTTCGCGCGAATTTTCTCCGCCGCGTCGTGCGCGGCCTGCTGCCCCGCCTTGTCGCCCTCGGCATAAGCCTTGTCGTAGGCCTCGGTATACTGCCTGATGAGATCGAGGTCGTTCTGATCGGTAATCAGGCTCAGGTCGGTGTTTTTATGCTTAAAATCTGCCATTGCTTCCCCTCACTTTCTCCCGCCCGTCACGTATTCGTATTCGAGCGCATAGAGCCGGTATTCTCCCTCTGCTTTGATCTTGAGCTTGAAGTGGTCGCAGCGGCGGATCGGGCAGTTGAGCGTGAAAACGTCTTTCTCCTGCGCCCCGCAGCGGTCGACCTCTTCCCACGCGCCACCGTCGAATTTGACAAGAAACACGACCGTTGCGCCCTTCTCGCATTCCAGCCGCGCCCGCACGCGCTGCACGTGCTTCGCGTCGACCGATCCGCCGTCATAGTCGGCAAACTCGGCAACGCTTGCAACCGCGCCCTCGCGCGTCGCCCCTGTGGGAATGTCTGCGGGGCTTCCAAGCAGCACGCACCCGCCGTCTACTAAGGCCATGATACCGCCGTGGTAGGCCATTTGCACCACGGGGAGCGCATCTTCCTTGTGCCATGTCCCGTTTTCGCTGCTGTAGCAGTAGAGTGTCGTCCCTGCCCCGGTCTTGAGGCTTGCGTAGTAATTAAGACCGTCGCTGCCGCCCACGCCGCCGGTGAATCGCACCTCGTCCCCCAGTACGCGCGAAATGCAGCGCGGCATACCGCCTCCGTATGCCATCACACCAACTTTGGAGAGGTAGTAGAGCGTTTCTCCTGCGATGGCAAGGCTCTTTGCGCTGCCCTTCTGCACGCCGAGCACCGCGCTTGACATGAGCTGGAAGTTGGTCGGGATCGTGCCGTACATCTTGAAGATCTTGTCCTCTTTGAAAAAGCATGGGTAGCCGAGATAGCTGACGCAGGCCGTGAATGCCCCCGCCGTGCCGCTTTCCACGTTGAACGAGCTCGTGGCCAGATTCTCAAAAACGTTCCAGTTATAGGGGTCGCCGAGCTTGCTTGCATAGATGCTGTCACCCTTGCAGCCCCATACGCGGTTTTCGTTCGTGCAGACAAAGTCCATGTCGGGAACCGTCCTCTTGATCGTCACCGTTCCCGTTTCCGTGATGCTCGTCTGCCCGTCCGGCAGGCGGAATGTGTTCTCATAAAACCGCAGTGTCTTTTTGTCCGCGCTGATCTCCCGAATAACGGGCGTGCGGTTGTTGTATGGCATCTTCGTGCAGCCGGAGATCGTCACCGCGTCGCCCACATTGAACGGGAACGCTGCGCCGGTCGTCGTAATGCTGTTCGCCGCCGCCTTTTCGTCTGCATACGTCCCGTCCCCAAAGGTAAGCCAAGCCGCGCTGTAGCTTGCCTCCATCGGCTTGATCGTCCCGTCCTTTTCACATACGATCTTGTCTGGAAAGATAAGCACGCGCTCCCCGAGCGCGCAGAAGGTTTTTTCGCTGTCTTGGACGCTGCCCTTCTGCACGCCGTCGATGTAGAGCCTTGTCCCGTATACCTCGTAGAGTTTGCCTGCGCTGAAAATGCCGTTTGCCTTGCCCATGCCGGAGCGTACGGTGTAGCGTCTCGCGCGCGGCGCGAGCAGCGGGAAAAACCGTGCCGACAGGTTGCTCATGTCGTACAGCTCGCCGCCCGACGCGCCGAACGTGTGGTTGATGCCTCCGAATTTCTCCTGCTGCATGCGCCGGTTGGCGTACGGGGTGATCTCAGGCAGTCTCATTTTTGGCCGCTCCTTTCGCTTCCTCCGGTGGCGCCGTCGCGTCGCAGATGGCCATAATGTTGCGCAGCGCCTGCCGCGCCGCCGCCACCACGTCCACCGCCTCGCCGCTGACGTTCAGCATGCTGATGAGTGCCATTGCCTGCGTTGCTTCCCGCTTGATCTTCTCGTTCACGTTGTTCCCTCCAATCGTTTTAGCCTCTTCTCCTGCTCGCGTACCTTCGCCCACAGGATCGGAATGAATTCGCTGTACCGCAGAAAATAGGTCTCGCTGCCGTCCTCGCGCATGGCAGCGGCCCAGCCCGCGAATTCCTGCGAGTCAATGCCGCACGCGCGCATGGCGTCCTCTACCTCCTGCGCGATGAATCCGGTGTGAAAGCGCCCGCTCGTGCCGCTGTTGAGCTTGTAGCGCTTCGGCTCGATGCGCTCAAACATGCTCACGTACTTCTCCGGCAGCGCCTCGATGCTGTTCTTGATGTTCCTGTCCGAGCCGTTGAGTGCGTCCGTGCTGCAATAGATCGCGTCCCACACGAAATTCCGGCTGCCGAGGTTATAGAGCGCGTTCGCGTTCGGAATGACGTCGCCCTTGATCTGAACCTCCTGCGAGTATCCGTCCACCTCGATAGAGGCATAATACCCCCTTGTGCTCCGATCCCATCGAGAGCCAATGAACACACTGCCGTCGTCGCCGCCGAGCTCGATCGCGTCCGAGTCGATCTCGATCTTCGTGTCTGCCGAGCTTGCGTAGGTTGAATAGATGGTTCCGCATCTGTTCCCGTCGTCGTCCAGAATGCGGATCGAACCGCCTTGCAGGCGTTCCGCCGTCAGCGTACCGTACACATTCACCGCGTCTACATAGAGGTCGACCGATCCCGTGCTTGCCAGCACCGCGCCGTCGTACATGAGCTTGAAGACCGTCCCGCTCTCTCCGCTTGTCGCCGAGAGCGTGATCCCGTTAAGGCTCTGGTCGATGAGCGTCTGCGCCTCCGATGTCCCGATCTTCCCGCTCACCTGCGTGCGAATGCCGTTGATGTCCGCCGTCAGGTTCGTGATACTGCCCTCGTTGCTGCTGATCCGCGCGCTCAGCCCATTCGCCGTCGCGCCCAGCTGCGTAATGTTCCCCTCGGCACTGCTGATCCGCGCGGCAAGGCCGTCCGCTCTCGCGCCGAGCTGGGTAATGTCGCCCTTGGCGTTTTTGATCTCTGCCGCGAGCCCGTCTGCCCGCGCGCTGAGCTGGGTAATGTCGCCCTTGGCGTTTTTGATCTCTGCCGCGAGCCCGTCTGCCCGCGCGCTGAGCTGTGTGATGTCCCCCTCTGCGTCACCGATGCGCGCCGCCAGCCCTTGCGCCGTGATGCTCAGCTCATTCACGTTCTTGTTCGTGTCCTCGATCTTGGCATAGATCGGTTCGCGGATATTCTTGATAAAGTCGCTCATCGCATTGGGATTGACGTTGCTGTCGTCCAGATTGAACAGCGTATAGCGCAGTTGTTCCAGCAGTACGAAGAGATAGTCATAGATCCCCTCGATCTGCTCCTGCGTGTTCTTCCCTTCCCCGTTCGGGAAGGTGGTCTCCACCAGCTGAAATGTCGTCGGCACTCGTCATCACACCTTCCAGTTGCCGAGGCTCGCTTTTCGGTTGTTTCTTCTCCACCATGCCATGGCGTTCTCAACTGCCCGGTTTGCAAGCGCGTAGTCGTTGGCGTAGAGGGCACTGTCCTGATTGTAGGCGTCAAGCGCTGCCGCCAGATACAGGGCATAGCATTCGCAGTGCCCGTCCGGCATCAGCAGCTCGAAGTCCTCCACACTCGCCGTGTCGTCCTCGGTGTTCACCGAGAGGGTGGGGGCATCTACCCCCATCATCTCGGCAAAGCGGGCTTCCAGCTCCATGAGCATTTCCGCCTTTCGCGGCGTGCTCAGCTTGTTCGGGCGCAGCGCGTCTGCGTCTCGGATCGCTTTCAGTAGTTTCATGCGCTCACCGCCTTGAAATAGTTGCCGATAAGCTCGTGCGGCAGGTATTGCAGCGTGATCTTGCCGCCTGCCTGCTCGCCCGTACGCTCGCAGAGGTACACCTTGCCGTCCTCGCCGTCGAGGTAATACTTGCCGTAT
>ERZ1034992.397-NODE-397-length-25542-cov-5.723781_pt1 | contig 25542 bp, 19 predicted proteins | sample MGYA00520695_ERZ1034992 | MGnify/ENA primary metagenome ERZ1034992 (study PRJEB33766, sample SAMN09781778) | gut metagenome | biome: gut microbiome | host: Homo sapiens | place: Madagascar | study: EMG produced TPA metagenomics assembly of the PRJNA485056 data set...
GCATAACTTCCGGGAGCATGAGCCGGATAATCCGGATATGATGAGAAACGGTGCGTCTGGGGATTTCGAGACGTTCGGCAACGGCGGAATCGTGAATGCCGGGATTGCTTTTTTTCAGAAAAAATTTTTTTCACCTCTTGTATTTTAAGAATCAGAGGGTATATTCTGTATACGTAATGATTACGTATATTAAAAAAATTAATCTACGGAGGCAGAAAATGAACAGGCAGTGTTCGCTGAAAGATATTGCAGGCGAATGCGGATTGTCAGTCTCAACGGTGTCGCAGATTCTGAAAAACAGTTCACGGGACTACAGTTCGGAAGAAACGCGGCGGAAAGTCCGCGAGACCGCCTGTCGGCTGGGATACAAAAAGAACTACGGGTATCAGTTGATGCATGGGCAGAAAACTATGACAGTCGCCCTGATGGCCTCCATGGAGTTCATGCGTGCGGAGGAACATGTATCGCGGCTGGTTATTGAACTGATGGCTTGTTTTGACCTGCACGGTTATGCCTCTTATTTCAATACATTTGTGGACGATGCACATCAGAACCTGAATAAAGTGCGTGATCTGATGGCGCGCGGCGTAGAATGTTTTGTGATGATAGGGGCGCCTGTCGGGCATCAGAATCTGGAAGAGGTCATCCGGAACAACGGCGGTTATGCGATCAGTTCCAGTCCGGAATTGACGAACCATATTTTCATAGGTGATCTGGATGCGTCGCGGCGACTGGTGAATTATCTTTGCGCAAAATCGGATGGCAGGCTATGTTACATCAGTCTGAATCATTTGCATGGCGGCCGTTTCGATGCTCTTTGCGAGCATTTTCCGGAGCTTCATCCGGAAGAAGTGATTCGAAATTACACGTGTGACAGCGCAAAATTCGGTTGTTCCGGCAGAGACTATGCCGAGTCGGCATTTCGGGCGGGGTTTGCCGCGACGGAATATTGGCTGTCGCAGCGTCCCGAAACGCGGGCGTTTTTTTATATGAATGACAATCTGGCACAGGGCGGTGTTGCGTACCTGATCCAGAAAGGAATGAGAATCGGCGTGGATGCGTGGGTTGCCGGCTACAACAACGATATAGCCATCCGCAATGCGCCGTACCCGATTTCCTCGGCGGATCACGATTGGGAAAAGAATGCGCCGCTGTTTGTGGAAAAAGCCTTGAAGCATGAAACCTGTCAGCTGAAGCTGGATGCCGCGGTGCATATTCGAGAATACATTCCCGGAACTTTGCAGATTCGGGAAATTACGGATAACAGCTGAATTGTTTAATGGAAATTTCAACATCTCAATGAAAGGAAATGGATTTATGAGCTGTTTCAAAAACTGTTCAAAATGGGGTAAGCTGTTTACTCTTATCGAACTCCTCGTGGTGATTGCTATCATTGCCATTCTGGCGGGAATGCTGCTGCCGGCGTTGAACCGGGCAAGGGAAACCGCCAAAGGAATCAGCTGTGTCAGCAATCTGAAACAATGGGGAGTCTATACTCAGCTGTATCAGGACGGCAGCCGCGAATATTATCCGACGCAATATGATACGACATACAGCTCTCAATACTATTTCTGGTATCAGCAGCTGAATCTGTTCAATAATATCAGCACTGCGGAAGATTTTCATAAGAAAGTACCTGGTATTCATTGTCCATCAGACACGGATGCGGAACACAACAAATGGTGGGGTGCATCGTATGGAGTCAATTATCATTGGGGGCAGCGGAGTGCAAGCGGTTTTCAATTCGGATTGAACGGTTCAAATATCAGACAGAGCTATATACGGAAACCATCCAAACTGGCATGGGCAGTGGATTCCCTGTCGGCTCCCCGCTTTTCCGGCAACAGCAGCGGCTGGCTGACCAATATTCCGTCCAACCGTCATGGACGCCAGGTTAATTTTGTGTTTACAGACGGTCATGCGGAAGCCCGCAAATATCGTTCGTTCGGGCTTTACAGTGGCTGGTCGGACGGCTGGCAGCGGGATGATGAACTCTGGAAGCAATGGTGAAAAATCATAACCTCAAATAAAAAGGACATCAAAAATGAACATCAAGGAAACAGTAGTTTGTCTTGCCGCCGGAATTCTGGTTCTGACTGTTGGAACTGCCGCAGTTCAGCGGAATGCGCAATGGAAATCAGCAACCTGCACCGCCAATCTGAAAACACTGCATCAGGCGATGTTTGCTTATGCCAATGACCATGATAACGCCATTGTGCCGGTTGCCTATGAAATCCGCCCGCGCTGGACTTTCTGGCATGATTATATCCGCAAGTATCTCAAGGAACCGCGGGTTCTGTACTGTCCTGCCAATCCGCGGGCGGAAAAACAGTTTGCCGATGATGACGATGACCTGGTGGCTTCCGCCATTGATCAGATGTCAATCAGTTACGGTATGAATTATGCGCTGGGGGCAACCGTCAAGGCGGGCAGCCAGCCGTCCCGCGATTACAGGTTTGCCAATGTGAAGAATCCGGAACATGTGGTTTGCATCGGCGATGCGAAGTCTCTGAATCCGAGACTTCGCGGCACGAAATATTGCTGGAAAGAAGATTATGCCCCGATTCATGAGGAGAAAACTCTGATTGTTTTTGTTGACGGTCATGTGGAAGCCATGGACAAAGAGAATCTGGGAATGATGGACGCTTTCGACGGCTGGAAACAGGATAAATCCCGCTGGGTCAGCTGGAAATAAAGCAGGGAGTTTTTCATGAAGAAAACAGTTTTTGGAATATTGGGAGCTGCCGCGTTGACGCTTTCCGCTGTGGAAAATGGTCATGCTGCACTGAATCGGGATTTGCAGTTCCGGGCGCGAGGCAGTGAAATTGCTGCACAGCTGCAATTCACTTTGGCGAATCAGAAAGGTTCGGCAGTTTTGCCGGACCCTGCAATTCATGATTCGGCGGAATGCCTGTCCGTTGATTATCAGATGCCGGAACTGAGTTGGAAAATCCGGGTTGTGCCGAGGGAAAAAACTCTGGTGGCGGAATCGGAACTGCATAACTCCGGCAAGACGGAGCAATTGCTGGAGCCGGGGCTGGCGTTCCAGTTCCGTTCCGGAGTTTCATTTTCCGGATTCTGGGATGGTTTCGGCAAGACTCAGGAGATTGGAAATGTCCCGATCGGGCGCAAAGGGATCAAAGGCGCATTGGAAAAACATGTCGGAGCTTCAACCAGCCCGTATCCGGCATGTGCGGTATTCCAGGGGGAACGGGTATTTTTTCTGGGGACGATCCCATTTGACCCGTTGAGTTATACCGCGGCAAAGTATGATCCTGAAAAGAACCGGCTGGAATCTTCTTTGCGGATAGTTCTTTCGCCCGGTCAGACCTTGAAGATCCGCCAGGTGCTCGGGAGCATTACAGCGCCTTACGGCATTCCGGAGGGAGTCGTGCAGAGCTATTACGATTCTTTTCCCGAAGTCTATGCTGTTTCCGGAGGACAGGACAATCCGTATGTCTGGGGTACACACGCCCATTACATGAGCTGGTGGCGCAAACCGGACCGCGAACTTTCCCGCCGTTTTCATATCACAATCGAGTGGACTTATTGTCCATACCGCCGTTCCGGCGAACTGCTCTGCCGGGATGACCGCTGGGATTACAAGCCGTCGGCGCCTTTCCGTACACAGAATATGCTGGGTGGAGAACTGGTCAATCATGGGCGGTACAGTGCATCTGAATTCCGCAAGCTGGTCAAAGAACGTTTTCTGAAATACGGCCGCAATTTCGGCTGGATGTATTACAACAGCAACGGCGGAACCTGGTGTGAAGTTCAGCTGGCGGAAAAATACTTTTCTGACAGCATCAACGGTGATACCGACGGTGTGCGGAAGTATCTGGAAAACTGGAGTACAATCCATGACCGGGAAGTCCGCATGTTTCCTTACGGCACCAGCTATGCGGAGGAATTTGAACGTGCGCAGAAGATTCTGGTTCGGGAGCTGGATCTGCCGGGATTTTCGTTTGACTGTTCCTACGGCGGCGCTTATTACCGCGGGCCTGCGACGGATAAGCCGCTGCCCGGACGTGCCTGGGATGACCGGGGAAAATTCATAGACCAGAGCATTGCCATCAATCACCAGGTCGACTATGTGCGCGGTCTCCGGAACAATGAAGGTGAACCGCTTTCGGTTTTTTTCAACGGGAACCTGAAAGGCGACTACGCCATGACCGAGGCGTCTTATGTGGAAAAAGCGCAGTACAAACGCTGGTTTCCGCTGCTCCGCTGGCAGATCGGGCCACGCCCCGGCACAACGCATAAACACGGTTTCTGCATTCGTCAGGTGCAGCCGGATTGGCGCAATCTGACCCGTGAAGCATTTCTGGAGCTGGTCGGACGTCTTTCCGATCACCTGATTCTGAATCAGTTCCAGTACGGTCTTGCCAACGACCAGCTTTCCATGTTCGGCAATCCGCAGATGATTTATGTTCAGCCGGAAGCATTGGAACTTATGCGCGCCCTCTGGCAGGCGGAACTGCCGGTCAAGACGGAATTTGACGGGAAAGTGCGGTATCTTTCCCGTTATGGAACAGGCGCAGACACGTTTTTCTGTTTCGGTAATTCCTCCCGGAATGATGTGTCCGGAAAAGTCCGAATTGATAACGGCAGGCTGACCCGCGAAGGGGAATCAGTGCTGTTTGTCCGCAAGATGCGCGATCAGGCGGTCACGGAAAACATTGTATCCGGCGGATTCACGCAGTTCAAACTGAACGTGCCATCCCGTACTCCGGTAATTTATGAAGCGGCGGCGTCTTTGAAAATGCCGGACGGCAAGGTTCGGGTCTCGTCGAAAAAATCGCTGGACCGGATCGTGTTCACCTTCGAACCGGAGAAAGCGATAGATTCAAAGATTCATTTCCGTGATATTTACGGATTCCGGATCGGTTCCGTTGACGTGGACGGCAAGCCGGTTGCCTGCAAGGGAAACCGTGCGGAAATCAAAATCCCCGCCGGCGGCAAACTGTCCGTTGCATACATGTCGCGGGAGTATCAATTGTCCGAAGCCGACCTGAAGAAATTTTCGTTCACGGATCCGCTGGGGCGTCCCGTATTCCGGATTCAGGCTGTGCCGGGGGCGGAAAACGTTGCGGAACGATTCAACGAATATTTTCGTTTTGCGGAAAAATATCAGGGCGGCGTAACCATGAAAAACGATATTCCGGTTACGGTACTTGAGACGCCTGTTCCTGCGGCGGAGACGGTAACATTGCTGATCGGCGGGACTCCGGGAATCCGGATGTCCGATCATGGCGGCATCGTGATCGCGGCGGAAAATGCAGACCGTCTGGATCGTCTGGTTACACAGTTTTTCTATGCACTTGACCGCAGATATCCGGTAAAAATTCCGTTCCGCTCAGTGATGGGACTGCTTCAGGATATGGTCAACCATTTCAATCTGTCCAATACCGTGCTGCCTTGCCGGCCCTATTTTGAAGGGGATGGAAAATGAATATCCGGACAGCAAAAAAAATATTGCCGGCAGTCCTGCTGTCATTGCTGTGCGGCTGTGCATCGGATCAAGTTTTCGTCGAATCCTGTCAAGTCAGCGGTGTCCCGGCAGTCCGGCTGAAGAATGATTGCATTTCGGCGGAGATCGCGCCGGAATGTTCGGGCATTTTCAGCGCATTGCGCATGAACGGCAGTCCTGCCATGATTGCGCCTGTCGTATATCGGGTCGAAGAAGATGATCTGCTTCCGCCTGTTCGTGAACAGAATGCCGCCGGCGGCCGTGCCGCGCTCTGGGGATTCCAGATTCGTCCGTATTCGATGACTCTTCAACGCTCCGGGAGGATGCCGGACGGCAGCGGTCTGGTGGAAATGGATTGCAGACACTGGCTGGGGCAGCCGCTGATTATGACCCGGACGTACTGCCTGTCTCCGGGGGAATTCCGTTTCCGGGTTGCGACCACGGTGAAGAATACTGCCGCGGTTGAGCAGCAGATATCCCTGTGGGAAAATTTCAGCGGGCTTCTGCGGAGAGACAATCTGGCGGATGAACTGTTGTTTCCGGTGAAAGGCGGGGTGTCGCGGCTTGGAAATTACGGCGTGAAGCATTTCAAATCCGACGCATTGTTCCGGAAAGTCCAGAAGCTGGATAAAGGCAGTTATAAAATAGCCGTCCGGGAACCGTGGGCGGCACGCAGCCGGACGGGAGCTCCGCTGCTGGTACTCCGTGCCGTGCGGCTGGGACCGCAGGGATTTTTTTACACCTGGTCAGGAACAGAGCTGGAGCATACGACGGAAGCAGTTCAGACTTCTGCGGCAGTTCCGCCCGGCGGCACCTGTTCATTTGAAGTTGAGTATCTTGTTTTTCCGGAAATGCCGGATTTCCGCGGACTTTGCGGAGACTCTGCAGTCGGCATGACTGTCCGGGAAAACCAGGTGGTTTTTACTCTTGCCGCCTGTCGCCGGCTTGAAGCCGGAGAATTCCGGGTTGCAGGTCTGGGTGCTGCGGCAACGGGTGTTATTGAACCGGGGAAAACGGTTCAAGTGAGTTTTCCGCGTCCGGAAAAATGGCGTATGGATGTTCCTGTCTGCGGAACTTTCCAGGGAGTGAATTTCACACTTCTTCCCTTATTTCCGTGAACGAAAAAACAGATTATGGGAAAGAGCTGTTCTCTGAGAATGAGGGCGGCTCTTTTTATTTTGATGCATGACCGGCTGATGAGAGACTGAAAAAAGAACGAAAAAAGTCGTGATTTCATGTTTTTTTACTTGAAACAATGTCGTTTATGATGGATATTAACAGGTTAATGAATTTTAATATCAACAATTGGAGATAATGTCATGAGAATGTCGCAAATGCTCGGTCGCCGGATCAAGGAAGATCCGAAAGACGCTAAAACCATCAGCCATAAATTTCTGGTGCGCGGCGGTTATATCCGCGGAGTTTCCGCCGGGATTTATTCCATTCTGCCGCTGGGCATGAGAATCATTGAAAAAATCGAAGCCATCATCCGCGAGGAAATGAACCGCATCGACGGACAGGAAGTCAAAATGCCCGTGGTGCTGCCCGCTGAACTGTGGGAGGAATCCGGACGCTACCAGACTGTCGGACAGGAGCTGCTCCGTTTCAAGGACCGCAACGGCAAGCCGATGATTCTGGGCATGACGCATGAAGAAGCTATCGTGCATCTGGTCCGCAGCGAGATCACCAGCTACAAGCAGCTGCCGGTCATGGCGTATCAGCTCCAGACCAAATACCGCGATGAAGCCCGTCCCCGTGCCGGTCTCATCCGGGTGCGCGAATTCACCATGAAGGATGCTTACAGTTTCCATACCAGCCAGGAAGATCTGGAAAAATATTATGAACGCGCTCATGAAGCATATGTCCGTATCTACAAACGGGTCGGGCTTCAGCATGTGGTTTCCATCAAAGCCAATTCCGGCATGATGGGCGGGAACATTTCCCATGAATTCATGTCTGTTGCAGATTGCGGGGAAGACACCATCTTCCTGTCGCCGGACATGACGAGCTACAAGGCCAACCGCGAGATCGCCGTGTCTGCGCTGAAATTTGAGAAGACTGAGCCGGAGTTGCCGCTGGAAAAAGTGCATACTCCCGGTCAGAAAACCATTGAGGAGGTGGCTGGTTTTTTAGGAGTCAAACCGGAAAATACCGGCAAGGCGGTGTTCTATGCGGACGATGAAGGAAAACTGGTGTTCGTGATGATCCGCGGCGATTTCGAAGTCAACGAAACCAAACTTCAGAATCATCTCAAAATCAATGAGCTGAAGTTTGCCAACGACGAACAGATCCGCGCGGCGGGTGCAGTTCCGGGTTTTGCTTCACCGGTCGGAATCGATCCTGCCAAAGTCCGGATCGTGATTGACAATTCCGTTGCGGGAACCGCCAATCTGGTGGTCGGCGCGAACGAAACGGATTATCATTACCGGAACTTCAATTACGGACGCGACCTGAGCGGAGCGGATGTTGCGGACATCGCCACGGTGCGTGAAGGGGATCCCTGCCCGGTAACCGGTCAGCCCCTCCTGATGAAACGCGGCATCGAAGTCGGCAACATCTTCCAGCTCGGCACCAAGTATTCCAAGCCGATGAACTGCAATTATCTGGACAAGGACGGCAAGTCGCATCCGATGATCATGGGCTGCTACGGAATCGGTGTCGGGCGTACCATGGCGTCGGTGGTTGAAGATTCGCACGACGATTACGGACCGGTCTGGCCGATGTCCATCGCACCGTACCAGATTCAGCTCTGCGCGCTGAATCCGGACAAGGACGGAGTGCGTGCCGCGGCGGAAAAACTGTATGCGGAACTGACGGACGCCGGAGTGGAAGTGCTGTTCGACGACCGCGGCGAAAAAGCCGGATTCATGTTCAGCGAGGCGGATCTGATCGGTATTCCCTTCCGGGTGATCATTTCGCCGAAGAGTCTGGCGCAGGGCAATGCGGAATTCAAGCTCCGCACTTCGCGGGATGCGGAACTGCTGCCGCTCGGCGATGCCGCCAAAATTCTTGCGGACAAAGTCCAGGCGGAACTGGAAAAATATAACATCTGACGGAAAGGAAGTGCGTCATGTGGAAATATACCAACAAAGTCATGGATCATTTTCTGAATCCCCACAACGTGGGTGAAATCGAAGATGCCGATGCCGTCGCCGAAGTGGGCAACATCACCTGCGGCGATGCGCTGAAACTGTATCTCAAACTCGATGATCAGGGAAAAATCAGCGACGTCAAATTCAAAACTTTCGGTTGTGCCAGCGCTATTGCCTCTTCCTCCGCACTGACGGATCTGGTCAAGGGTAAAACGCTGGAAGAAGCCGCTCAGATCACCAACAAGGATATTGTGGCGGTGCTGGGCGAACTGCCGGAAGAAAAAATGCACTGTTCCGTGATGGGGATGGAAGCTCTTCAGGCTGCCATTTCCGATTACAAGAAAAAACATGGCGAAACCTATCAGGAAATTGCTTCCGATGATGACCACGAAGGCCGCATTGTCTGCAAATGCTTCGGCGTAACCGATACCAAAATCCGCAAAGTCGCGCTGGAAAACAACCTGCACACGGTCGCCCAGGTTACGGACTACACCAAGGCGGGCGGTGCGTGCGGACGCTGTCTCGATCAGATTCAGGAAATCCTGGACGGCATCTGGCGCGAACATACGGCGGACAGCAAGTCCGATGACAGCCAGTCCAAAGCGGATGCTTTTGCCGCGCTTTCCGTGGTGCAGAAAGTCATCCGGATCAATGAAGTCATCGACAAGGAAATCCGCCCTGCGCTGGAAAAAGACGGCGGCAGCATTGAGCTGGTCGATCTGGAAGGCAATGCGGTGAAAGTGCGTCTGAAAGGCCGCTGCTCCGCCTGTCCGAATTCCAAACTTACGCTGAAAAAACTGGTCGAAAGCAAACTGCATGAATTTGTTTCCGACCGTCTGAATGTGGTGGAGGCGTAACATGAGCGAAGAGAACAGAGTCATTTATTTCGACAATAACGCCACGACGGCAGTTGCCCCGGAAGTATTCGAGGCGATGAAGCCGTTCCTGACCGAACTGTACGGCAATCCGTCCAGCATTCACCATTTCGGCGGTCAGGTCATGGCGCATGTGGATACTGCCCGCGAGCGTCTGGCGGCTCTGCTGGGAGCGTCCCCCACGGAAATCATTTTCACTTCCTGCGGAACGGAAAGCGACAATGCCGCGATCCGCAGTGCGCTGGATACCTGCCCGAAACGGGATAAGATTGTGGTTTCCAAGGTGGAACATCCCGCAGTGCTGAATCTGGCAAAGGATCTGGAACGCCGCGGCTACCGGGTCAGCCATATTCCCGTGGACGCCAAAGGGCGTCTGGACATGGAACGTGCCGAAGAACTGATTGACGATGAGACGGCAGTGGTTTCCGTGATGTGGGCGAACAACGAAACAGGTAACCTGTATCCGATTAAGGAACTGTCCGAACTGGCGCACCGCAACGGCGCGCTGTTCCATACCGACGCCGTGCAGGCAGTGGGAAAAGTTCCGATGAATCTGGCGGAAAGCCAGATTGATTTTCTTAGCCTTTCCGGACATAAACTCCACGCACCCAAAGGAATCGGCGCGCTGTACGTCAAACGCGGTGTGCGGTTTCGTCCGTTTGTGGTGGGGGGTCATCAGGAAAGCGGGCGGCGTGCCGGCACGGAAAACGTTGCTTCTGAAGTCGGGCTGGGCATGGCGGCGGAACTGGCGCGTCTGAACATCGAAACGGAGAACACGAAAGTCCGCGCCATGCGGGACCGTCTGGAGCAGGGAATTCTGGCTTCGATTCCGGAAGTGCGTATCAACGGCGATCCGGAACACCGTCTGCCGAATACGACCAATATTTCGTTCGAGTATATTGAAGGTGAATCCATTCTGATGCTGCTGGATATGTTCGGAATCTGCGCATCCAGCGGAAGTGCCTGCACGACGGGCAGCCTGGAACCTTCGCATGTTCTGCGCGCCATGGGGATTCCGTACACGGCGGCGCACGGCGCGATCCGTTTCAGCCTGTCGCGCTACAACACCATGGATGAAGTGGAATTCGTGCTGGAAAAACTTCCGCCGGTGATTGCGCGTCTGCGTGAAATTTCGCCGTACTGGAAGAAAAAATAACAGAGGGAGAAACCGATGAAGGCAATTGTATTTGGCGGAACCGGCTGGCTGGGACATAATATTGTGCTTCAGCTGCTGAATGCCGGACATGAAGTTACGATCTGCTGCCGCGGACAGAAGAAAAACTTTCTGGCGGAGGTGGAAAAGGTGAAAACGGTTACGGCGGACAAGAAAGATGAAGCCGCCATGAAGAATATTCTGGCGGAGCGTTACGATCTGATTGTGGATACCGTCCCCACGCTGGAAAGCATTGCCCTGATCTGCAAATATGCCGACGGGCTTAAACACTACATACACTGCAGTTCCACGGGCGGTTATGCGCCGCTGCCGTTTATTCCGTGCGATGAAACCGCAGCGTATGTCGGATTCAACAGATCCAGCGGCTGGCGGCAGAAAGCGGATGTGGATTCGGAAGTGATGCGCCTGTTTCATACGGAAGGCTTCCCCGCCACGGTGATCCGTCCCTGCTATATCACGGGGCCCGGACTGCTGCCGCTGGACAATCAGGGCGGCCGCCGCAAGGATTACATTGCGGATATTCTGGCGGAGAAAACGCTGGATGTGCCGGACAACGGTCTGGCACTGCTTCAGCCGGTTCATGTGCTGGATCTGGCGAAATCCTTCCTGCTGGCGGCGGAAGTGCCGCACCGCAGCATCGGACAGATCTATAATATCTGTCTGAGCCATGCGGTTACGCTCAACCGTTATCATGAAATCACGGCGGCGGCTCTGGGACGGAAGGTTCACCTGAATCATATGCCGTTGGCGGACATGCTGAAGAAATATGAAGGCGAAGCGTATGATATCGGAATGCAGTTCCTTGCCACGCACATGTGCTTCACCATCGAAAAAGCGGTGCGTGATCTCGGCTACAAACCGCATTGCACCCCGGAAGAAGCCATTGAAGAGACCGCCCGCTGGGCAGCTTCCCTGATTTAAGCGGTCATTCAAAGACCTCTATCGACCGGAGTCCGGAAAACGGATTCCGGTTTTTTCAGCTCAAAATCCGGAAATCACCACAGAAAATCCAGCCAGGTTTTCCGGATCATGCGTTTTTCCACCGGCAGGGGACGCAGTGCCGAAAGCAGGAGAATACCCGGCAGCAGGATGATTCCTGCCAGCAGAAAATAGATGCGGTAGGTTTCCGGGAACGGCGCACCCGTATAACTGCGTTCCAGCCACGTCAGCAGCGCCCCCGTGATCGCCAGCCCCGTCACGCCTGCGCCCACGCCGGAAGCTGTGGAAATCAGCAGGGAAACCACAACCCGCTTGTCTTCATCCACATTCTGGAGAAAATAATGAATCATGGAGTTACTCATCATGGCGAAGCTGAGACCGCCGATCAGAAACGGAGTCAGCAGGAAAATCCGCCACACCGGTCCGAATGCGCCGGACAGTACAAACCACAGCGGCGCAATCGTGGAAATCAGCAGATAACCGACAATGGCAACGCGCCGGGGTCCCATTTTCCGCGCCAGCCGGGTGGCAACCCATGACCCGATTATGGAGAATACCCATTGGAAGAGAGAAAAGAAAACCGCATTGGCGTTACTGATTCCGAATCCGCGTTTGATGGCAATCAGCGATACCGGAATCAGCATGATGTTCGCGATGTTGATCACGAATGTCGCCGCAACCTGTTTGCGGATGGAACTTTCCCGCAATGCTTTGCCGATTTCCTTGAAAACCGGCCGCGATGCAGATTCACGCAGCATACTGGATTCGTCGATCTTCCGGATGTACTGCGATGACGTGATGCCCAGCGATGACCCGAACAGCGCAATGCACATCAGCACCCAGACATTATGAGTGAACTGGCAGATGATGCCGATCAGCAGCAGAGCCATGCAGCTGGAACCGAACCCGATGCTCTGAGTTGCGGCAATGAATTTGGACCGTTCCGCCGGAGCGGTGATTTCCCCCAGCAGCGGCTGCGAAAGAATCACGCCCGCCGCCCGGAACCCGTAAAAGAAAAATCCGCCGGTCAGCAGCATCGCCACAGCTGTCAGCTGATTGCCGTACAGCGATACCGGAACGGACAGCGCAACCATGACTCCCGCCAGATTACGCGCTACCCAGAAGAAACTTTGACTGCGCGCCGCTCCGACTTTCGAGGCAACATATTTTCCCAGCGGCAGCAGCAGAAAACCGAAGTAGACCATTGCTCCCAGCGCGGCAACAATTCCGTCGGAACAGCCCAGCTGCAAGGCAATCAGGATGATGACGGTTTCACCCAGACACATGTAGGCGAAGCCGTTGAAGGTCAGGAACAGTTTATAGTAATGCTGTGATTTTTTCTGATTTTCCGGCGGAACTGGACCATTGAAAATCATCTTGACGCCTGCTTACTTCAGATTCAGAACTTCACGCATTTTCCGGACAAACACATCCCGGTGGAATCCCCTGGCGTGCTGAATGATCGCCTGTTTGTCAAAACTCCGGCTTTCGAAATCTTCAATGGCATGACAGAGCGAATCCACGGTCGGTTCCGGGAAAAATACTCCGGTTTTTCCTTCTGCAACCGTTTCCAGCGCGCCGCCAATGCCCAGAGCAATGACCGGAACGCCGACACTCTGCGATTCCAGCGGCACAATTCCGAAATCTTCAATTCCCGGAAATATCAGCGCTCTGGCTTCGGCGTAATACTGCCGGAGACGGGGACGGGGTGTACGTCCGGCAAAAATCACATTCGGATTGCCCGCCGCTTCTTTTTCCAGTACCGGACGCATCGGTCCGTCGCCGACAAATACGATTTTCCGGTTCATTCTCAGACAGGCGCGCAGCGCAAGTTCCGGACGTTTATACGAAATCAGCTGTCCGGCAACCAGGTAATAATCCTTCGGTTCGTCAGCGGGATCGCAGACAAAGTAATCGGTGTCCACCGGCGGATACACCACAATGGAATCGCGTCCGTAGATGCGTTTGATCCGTTCCGCCACAAAACCGCTGTTGGCAAGGAACTGGTCCACGTTTTCCGCAGACTTCAAATCATATTTCCGCAGATAATTTCTGAACATCAGCATGGCAATTTTTCCGCCGATGCCGGTCGCCCGGTAATAGTCGTCGAACATATCCCAGACATAACGCATGGGCGTATTGCAGTAACAGACATGGCGCGCCCCCGCGGGTTTGCGGATTCCCTTGCTGGGACCGGATTCACTGCTCAGAATCAGATCATATCCGCTCAGGTCCAGACTTTTCAATGCCGCCGGCATCAGCGGCAGATAAATCTGACACTTGGTCCGGGCAAACGGCAGACGCGAAATGAATGTTTCCGTGATTTTGTGGGTGTTGAACGGTTCCCGGACTTTTTCCGGGTTCCAGGCGTGGGTGAAAATATCGGCGTCGGGAAACAGTTTGCAGAATTCGGCGAAGACATTTTCGCCGCCGCGCATGTTCGTCAGCCAGTAATGAATCAGGGCAGTTTTACTCATGATTATTTCGCTCCCCGGCAGATCAGCACTTCTTTCACGGTTTTGAGAAAGATGTAGTAATCCAGCCAGATGGACCAGTTGTTGACGTAGTACATATCCAGCGCGATGCGCCGTTCGTAGGTGGTGTCGCTGCGTCCGGAAACCTGCCAGAGTCCCGTGATGCCCGGTTTGACGCGGGAAAAGACTTCGTAATGCTTCCCGTAATAGGCAACTTCCTTCTGCACAATCGGGCGCGGCCCGATGACCGCCATTTCCCCGCGCAGCACATTCAGGAACTGCGGCAGTTCATCCAGAGATGTCTTGCGCAGAAATTTTCCCAGCGGCGTAATGCGCGGATCTTCCTTCAGCTTGAAATTTTCCTTCCATTCCCGCGCCAGTTCCGGGTTTTCCGCCAGCATTTTTTCCAGCTTCTGATCCGCATCCGCATACATGGTGCGGAATTTCCAGACTTCTATGTTCTTCCCGTGCAGACCCAGCCGTTTCGCCCGGTAGAAAATGGGACCGCGGCTGGTGCATTTGACCAGCAGAGCAAGCAGCAGACAGACTGGAAAAAGGCAGATGATTGCCAGAACTGCAATCACAAATTCGCAGCAGCATTTGCCGTAACGGAGCAGGGGACGCTGAAGCCGGTTGCCGATTTCCAGCGCACCCAGACCGTGCAGATCCAGCGGATGTGTCCACAGAATCGGCGACACTTTGCTGGCAGGGATGATGAGAATACTGCGGAAATATTTCAGCCAGGAATCCAGATGCCGTTCCGTCGCTTCCACCGGCAGTGTGCTGATGAAATAATCCACACCGAGCTTTCCGGCGATTTCCGCCGCTTCGGAGACCGTGCCAAGCACTTTGCCGTCCGGCAGTTCCGCATTCCGCTTCGCCGGATCATCATCCAGATAACCTGCCACCTTAAAACCGAAAAAACGATCCCGCTTCAATTCCTGTCCCACAATGCGTGCCGTCTGCCCCGCTCCTGCCACCAGAACCGGGATCTGCCCGATATGACAGCGTTTCAGCAGACAGCGCCCCCAGTACCGGATGATCGGCAGCAGCAGAATGGAAATCAGCATGGAGAGCAGCAGTCCCAGCCGGGTATAACTTTCACTGGAACGCGAAAGCGACAGATAGGCAAACAGCAGAACATAACCGCCGAGTACCGACATGGTCAGCCGTTTCAACTCCTCCACGGGTGCGCATCCCGCTCCCGGATAGAAAAAACTGCCTCCGTACAGACGCGAAATCTGATTGCACATCATAACTGCCAGCGGCAGCGGCCAGAGGTCTTTCAGCACAGTCAGCGAATAGTCGGCTCCCGCGCATTGATAACAGAACAGCACCACAGCCAGAATTCCGTACAGCGCAACAAGATCCGACAGCAGCAGAATCCAGACCCGCAGTCTTCCCTGATTCTTCATGATCATTGTTTTTTCCGTTTCCATAACCGATAAGCATCTTTCCCGAATTTCCAGTCCGCCATGAATTCCAGATTTTCCGGCAGCTGATTCTTTTCCGAACATTTTTCCAGAATGTAGTCCGCATCATCCGCCGGGAATACCGGACGGCCTTCTGCCAGATACGCCGCAAGAGTTACCCACCCGTGATTCGGACCGGTTTTTCCAAACAGTTCATAATACTGCAGAAATGCAATGGCAGGACGGTGTTTCGGATTGTATTTCTCCAGTTCCAGCGGCGGACGGTCAAACGCCGGACCACGGTAATCATTCCGGATGATCTGCACCAGTTCCGCAAAGGCTTTCCGTTCCCGGATACATTTTTTATCACAGCGTTCCTTGATGGCGGGGCGGTAGAAATCGTACAGAAATCCTCCCATAGCCGCCAGAATGCCCAGAATCCCCGCAATCCGCAGCGTCCGGGTGAAATGTCCGCGCAGCAGACAGTGAATCCCGTCCCAGAGGAACAGCACCCCGGCTGCCGTCCATGCAAATTCCAGCGGCACCGCCGGAATCAGATAACGCGGCGACACATACAGATAACCGTCAAACAGGATGATGGAGACGCAGACCAGCAAGGTATGTCCGAACAGCAGAACCGCCAGAATGGTTTCTTCCTGTCTCCATTCTTTCCGGTACAGCCGAACCGCTATTCCGATCACCGCAAAAAATCCGAAAACCGGGAAAAATCCTTTCACGATGGAACCGATGTAATCGGGGATCGGTTCCGTGCAGAGAAACGATGGGGACGCCATTCTGCGGGCAACGACCAGCAGAAACAGAAAGATCACTGTCGCCAGAACTTTTCCGCGGAAACGGCAGTCCGCAATTTTCCGGACAACCCAGGCTCCGGCACAGCAGAAACACAGTCCCGCCGGCAGAAGCAGCAGAACATCCGTCAATCCAAGCTGCCGGTGCATGATCTTTGCGAACAGCATGGCATAACGGATTTCCGGAACGGCAACACCCGCCACCGCATAATTGATCCAGATCGACGGCAAGGTAATCAGAATGGCAAGTCCCGCTCCCGCCAGACTCCGCAAGGGAAAACATTTGCGGTTCAGTTCCAGCACCATTCCCCAGAAAAACAGCAGTCCCATGAACGGCGACAGGTCGCCGCGTGTGATGATCCCCAGACCTGCGGCAATTCCCAGCCACAGATAGCCGGACCATCTGCCGCGTTCCTGATAAATCACCACCAGAGCGTATGCCGCCAGCAGAATCAGGAAGGTTTTGTGCGAATCCCGCAGTCCGCTCCAGCCCAGTCTCTGCAGCTGTGAGGCAAAGATGAAACCCGCAGTGCAGATTTCCGCCATGCCGCGCGAATAAATCCGGCGAACCAGTCCGTAGAGCGGAAAGACTCCCAGAGCCATGAACAGGACACTGGAAAGTTTACATGCCAGAAAACCGCCGCACTGGAAAACCGCCGCCAGAATTCCGGCTGTCAACGTATGCAGAAGTCCGGTCCGCGGATGAAAGGCAAAACTCCAATCTCCTTTGCGGAAGGCTTCCGCCATCGGTGCGTAGCGGAACGCCACGTCCCGCTGCGGCAGCACATCCGAGAAAACTGCCGGCAGGGCAATCAGCACAATTGCCAGAAAACACCATACCGGCCACCATCTGCGGAGCCGGAACCGGAATCCGGTTTCCTGTCCGCTGATCATGTCTGTATCGGCTGTCCCGCTCATGTGCTGATCCTCTCTCTGTCCTGATGATGTCTTACTGGATTTTGGTCAGATCCAGACCCGTCTGTTCCCAGAACAGCGTGTCTTCCACCAGTTTGTTGTCGATTTCCCAGAAATGGTTCATGACGTCTTCTTTGCGGACGCCTTTCGCCGTTTCTTCCGCCAGATATTTTTTCAGTACATCCAGCGCAACTGTCCTGTCGGTCCGGCAGAGTTCTTCCGTATGGTTGAACAGTTCGGCAATGAAGTTTTCCGTAACCGGGTTCTGTGCATCCGAGAGCATCAGGGTACAGACCACCAGCATTCCTTTGCCGGTTTTCACACTGAACAGATGCGAGAAATTCCGGAACGTGTCCTGATCAATGAAATCCTTGATCCCGTTGACCAGTCCTTTCATGCGGTCGCGTACAGGCTTGTCCACACCGCATACAATTTCCTGCACCGGCGCCGGGAAATCATCCAGGCACACTTTGTAGCCGCCTTCCAGCAGGCTGTACCAGTTCATGTCGAAATAGCGGTCCGACGCCAGCGCTTTCTGCAGTTCTCCGGAATAAATGATGCCGCCCAGATTGCTGCCGCGGTCCCAAATGCACGGTTTGAACCGTTCCAGCGCGCCCGGCAGATAATACTGATGTCCGGGTGCATCCCGGTGGTACAGCAGAATCACCGTTTTTCCGGCTTCCAGATCGGCAAAAACCTGATCATCCAGAACATCGGTTACAACTGCGCCGGCAGCGTTTTCAGCTGCCGGATTTTCGTGCAGGACAACATTCAGCAGCGGACTTTTCAGCCGGGTTTCCGGCAGACGTTCCACTTTTTTATGCGGATACAGCCACAGATTCCAGCTGTTGGTCAGATGAATATCCCCGGCAGTGAATTCCGCGCAGAATTCAATTTTCTGCGCCGCTTCCTCTTCGTCGAAACTCAACTCGAACGAGGCAATCTGCTGCAGCCCGCCGACCAGCGTAACGTTATGTCCGTCGTAAACCGGCAGGATGGTTCCGTCCGCTTTTTTCACAGACAGATGCAGTTCGCCGCCCGTGACGGACGGTTCCTGCAGGAAATCGGAAATGAAGATTTTTCCCCGGATCTGATCTCCGTAGAAATACACTTCGGTTTCAAAATCCGCCAGAAGCGCGGCATTGCCGTTGAACTGAAGCAGCCATGCCGGCGGAAAATACTTGTCATCGTCGAAAAAGTCCACAATGCCGTTCTTGTTTTCGTATTTGAGACAATCGGCAAACTGGAGCATTTCGAAACCGCACAGATCCGACATGCGGCATTTTTCCATGTATTGCTTGATTGCCGCCATTTTGAATTTCCGGGAAGCCGCAATGTAGTCCGGCATTTTGTGCGCCAGACCTTTGCGCTCGATCAGTTTCGGCAGCTCGGTCATGTAACGCGGTTTTTTGATGCCGTTGGCTTCCAGATATTCTTTGCCGACTCTGGCACAGAAATCATCGAATTTCTTTTCCAGCGCTTTGTAGTCCGGAATTTCAATATAATGCATTGCTTCATGCGCCAGTACCGGCTTGGCGGGAACAATCGTCCGGTGTACCGCCGCTGCCAGCCCGCCGCCTTTGCATTCGACATCCAGCATTTCGTCGTACGCGGAACCGTTCATGCGCCACGGGGCATCCTGATGAAACATTTCCGCATGATGTTTGAACGGGAAGAAATACGCAATATGCTGCGAATAGACATCTGCCGTCTGACGGTCGAATTCACCCCAGCCGGAGTTGTCCATAATCAGTTTGCCCGGCGCCAGTTCCCGCCCCTGTTCATACAGAGCATGAACTTCCTTGAAATGTCCGGAATTGTGCATTTCGTTGCCGATGCAGAAAATTGCCACGGACGGATGATTGCGGTAGCGCAGAATTGTTTCCTTCCACGCCTTGTTGTCCATGGAGAGATTTTTCTTGGTTCCCTGTTCACTCGTTTCGTAGGCAAAACCGATTTCCATGTGAATGAACAGACCTTCCTCGTCCGCGGCTTCCACAAATTCCGGAGTTGGAATCGTGCTGTGGAAACGAACCAGGTTGAACCCGTATTTCTTTGCCTGCCGGATATTTTTGACCGCCGCGTCCTTGAGCGAGCCTCCCGTCATGTTCGGGTGTTCATGGGCGACGATGCCGCGGATGTAACCGCGAAGATAGCAGGGACTTCCGTTCAGCAGAATTGCCCGGTTCGATTCGGGGCGCAGTTCCACGAAACCGAAACGCTCTTTGATTCCGTCCGCAGTCAGTTCATAAAGAACCGGCGTGTCTGGAGTCCAGCGTTCCAGCCGGGCGGCGTCAAACCAGTAACGGAGAGAGCCGTTTTCCAGTTTCTGCTCCCGGATCAGCGGGCATTCTGCCGCCTGACCCGTCAGAGTCCGGATTTCAGGATTTTTCAGCGCGTCCGGGGAGTCGGCATAAAGGATTCCGGCATCCGTTTTGCAGTGAATGTAAATCAGACTCATAACGATTTCATTCCTTATGTTTATGCTTTTTCCACAAATTCACGGTGAAGCGCGATCTGGGCTTTCTTGAAGTCATCGCGGGAAACAATGAACTGAATGTTGACCTGACGCATTACCTGATCCAGAGCCAGCACGTTGATGTCCGCTTCATACAGCGCCTTGGAGGCACGGGCAAGGAATCCGGGGATCTTCATGTTCGTGCCGATCACCGAAACGATCGCCACCGGCTGAGTGGAAACGGTCGCGTGGGGGAATTCCCGGCGGAGCGCAGCCTTGCATTCCTCCAGATACTTTGCTTTCTGCGGAACATAATTCGTGATGGTGTTCGCATTGGTGTTCTTGGCAATGTAGCTGATTCCGAAATCTGCCAGACAGCGGCAGAGTTTGTAGTCATAACCGATTTCGCCTACCATTTCCGGATCATGCACTTCCAGAGCAATGAGGTCGCTGCGTCCGCAGATCATTTCCGCGCGCGGAACCGGGGACACGTAATCGCGGCTGATCAGGGTTCCGGGATGTTCCGGGTCGAAGGCGTTTTTGATGCGGATCGGAATATTGCGCAGTTCCATGTCTTTGGCGGCTTTGGAGTGAATCGCTTCCATATCCATGTCAGACAGCTGGTCGGCAATGTCGAAATTGGTGTTGCCGATGATTTTGACCTTGTCCACGCCTATCAGTTTCGGGTCGCCCGTGGAAAGATGGAATTCCTTGTGAATGATGCCTTCGCGCGCCTGGGTCAGAACCGCCAGCCGGCTGAACGTGATTTCACTGTATCCGCGGTCAAAATGACGCATGATGCCTTCATCATATTTGACATAGCCGGTAACGATCGGCATTTCCGTGGCGAAATCCACATCCTTGAATGCGTTCAGAATCGCCTGATCCAGCGTCTGCACTTCCATGGACATCCAGCCGGAGAGATCAACGAAACGGGCATTGACGCCGTTTGCCTTCAGAATCAGAGCGGAGTTGAATGCGCTGTGCGCTTCGCCCACCGCCGCCAGAAATTCGCGGGTCGAGGGCAGATAATCCGCCGGTTTGGAGTGTCCCGCCGTGCGCAGATACATGATGTATTTCAGACAGGATTTGATGCCGTCGAGCCGGTCGTTCACAAAATCATCGGCTTTTTTCACATCCAGTCCGATGTCGGCGAACGATTTGTTGTATGCCAGCATTTTTTTCCGGACAGTTTCCAGCGCGTATTCCCATTCCTTGCTGTCGTGCAGAATGTATCCGTAAACACCCGGCGCACCGGTTTTTTTGTCTTCGAGCAGGGCATTGGTAATGCCGGAATATGCGGAAACCACGAACGCGCGGTTGTAAAGTTCCGCGCCTTTGCGCTTGCCGATAATGACATTGTTCATGACCTCGCCGAAACGGCTCATCGAGGTCCCGCCGATTTTTTCAATGGTATGCTGTCCCATGATTTCAGATATCCTCAATTCGGATTAATTTGACCGTGTCGCGCACATCGGAAAGCGCATTGATCTGGCTGATGGCAGCCTTGACATGTTTTTCCAGCGTCTGATGCGTGATGATCAGCAGCGAAACGTTGTTCTGCGACTGTCCTTCCCGCTGAACCAGGCTTGAAATGCTGATGGAATTTTCGCCCAGAATGGCTGTAACTTTCGACAGCACGCCCGGAACGTCCAGCACCTGAATCCGCAGATAATAGCGGGAACGGACTTCATCCATTTTCACCACGTTTTTGAACTGAATCCCTTCGCGGAAGGAGTCAATGCGGCGCGGCTTGGCGTTCTTGATGTTGAGTCCGATGTCCACAATGTCGGAAACGACTGCGCTGGCGGTGGCATTGCGTCCGGCTCCGCGGCCGTAGAACAGCGTGTCGCCGACATAATCGCCGGTAACCATTACGCCGTTGAACACTTCGTCGATCATGGCAAGCTGCGTGCGTTTCGGAATCATGGTCGGATGGACGCGGATTTCGATGTTGCCGTTATCCTGTTTGAGAATGGCAAGCAGTTTGATTTTATAGCCGAGTTCGCCGGCGAATTTGATGTCCGCCAGGGTCACGTCGCGGATGCCCTGCACATAGACCGGATCCATGCCGAACCATTTGCCGTATGCCAGAGCCGCCAGAATCGCGGCTTTGTGTGCGGTGTCGAAGCCGTCAATATCCAGCGACGGATTGGCTTCCGCATAGCCGAGCTGCTGGGCATCCTTCAGAACCGGGGCAAAGTCGATTTCTTCGCGTTCCATGCGGGTCAGAATGTAGTTGCAGGTTCCGTTCAGAATACCGTAAATGCGTTCGATGCGGTTGCCGACGAATCCTTCGCGCAGACTCTTGATGATCGGAATGCCGCCGCCGACACTGGCTTCATAATACAGGTCGGCATTGTTTTTTTCAGCTGCCGCGAACAGTTCTTCTCCGTGTTCCGCCAGCAGTGCTTTATTGGCAGTAACCACGGATTTGCCTTCGCCGAGAGCCTGAAGAATGAACTTTTTCGCGACGGTTGTTCCACCGATCAGTTCAACGACCACGTCAACATGGTGAATCAGTTCGGAGGCGTCTGTCGTCAGCAGTCCCGCAGGAATTCTGATGCCGCGGTCAGTAGTAATATCCAGATCCGCGATCCCGGCAAGCACCGGCTTGATCCCTGTTCTTTTGGCGATGACGTCGGCATTGTTCAGCAGACAGTCCGCCACGCCGGCTCCGACTGTTCCGAACCCCAATATTCCTACCTTGTATTCTTTCATCAGCAGACTTCTCCTTATGATGTCCTGAAAAAATTTATAGATTCAATTTCATAATATAATCTGTATTTCCGGTTTTGAAAGATACAGCTTCTTACTTTTTTCACTTTTTTTCTGCGAACTTTTTATTTTTTCCGTTGCTTTCCTTCTGTTTGAAGGTTATATTACTAAATATATTGCAAGCTAAACTAACAGGAGAATAGAAATCATGACCAGTAAACTGCTGATTGCGGCGGCTGCTCTGCTGTCCGCGTTTGCCCTTTATGCCCAGAAACCGGTGGTTGCCGCGGTAACCGATATTGAAGATGATCCTTCCAACGGATTGGAAATGTGCCGCAGTCTGTTCAACGAATATTACCTTTCGGAACTCACAACCCATTCCAAAGTAACCATGCTGGACACGGCTTCCATTCAGAAGGAAATCACGAAACTCCAGATTCCGCGCGGTTCCGCCATGAATCAGAAACAGATCAGCGGTCTCTGCTCTGCTCTCAAAGCGGATGCGCTCTGTCTGGTGAGAATGAAACGCACCGATAAAAATGCCATTTCCATCACTGTTTCCATGGTGGCGGGCGACGGCAAGAAACTTGGTTCGGTCAACGCCGTCATGGAAGGTATCGGCGACACGGATGCAGTCAGCTCCAAACTGGCGATTGAAAGCGCACGTCTGCTCCGCACGCTTCGCGGCATTGCCGGAGAGGAACCTCAGGAGCCTGCGCAGGAACAGGCCATGCCCAGCAAAGTTACGGAAATTTAAGCTGATTTTATCCGGGAGGTAATTTCATGAAACTGTTTTTTGCCGCAGCCGCAGTGTTTGCTGCTCTTTCGCTCTGTGCGGATGACGAACTGAAAATCAATGGCGATTTCAAAGGATCGGTTCTGAATGCGATTCAGCCGAAGGGCTGGGTCAAGAATCATGCGGCGTCCGCCGGAATCGGGGTGTCTTCCGTGGTCGCCGGTGAGAAAGACGGCGAATTTGCCGTGAATGTCAAGACTCAGAAAACCGCCACCTCGTTTTATACGCAGAGTGCGTATGCCGCCAAACCCGGCGACACTCTGAAAATGGAAGCCGATTTCAAGGGAACGGGCAAAATCATGTTCTCTTATTATGCGTATGATGCCCAGGCTCGCTACATCAGCACGAAAAACGGCAAAGTGCAGGTGCTCGCCGCTCCCGGCGAAATGAAAGATGTCATCGTCGTGGACAAAGTCGCCGGCAAGGAAGTCGCCTCCGTCCGGGTGGTGGTTTCCGTGCTTGCCAATTCCGATATTACTTTCTCGGATGTGGAAGCGGAGATTGTCAAACCGTAAAAATTCCGGCAACGTCTGTTTTTTCAGGACTGTTCCTCCGGGTGAGGGGCAGTCTTTTTTTATATATGCTCCGGTTGACACGGACAATAAAAAACCCCGGAGGAAAGCCGGGGTTGAAATCGGATGAGAAATCTGAAAATCAGGATTTCGCACTTTTCTTTTTGAGCTTGGGAACTCCCGTTTCCACGGTGTCCTTCGTAATGATGCATTCGGCAACATCTGTGCGGGAGGGCAGATCAAACATGATGGACGACATCATATTTTCAATCAGAGACCGCAAACCGCGTGCGCCTGTGCCTTTGGCGACTGCTTTGTCCGCCAGAGCTTCCAGGGCGCTTTTTTCGAATTTCAGTTTGACGTTCTCATAAGCCAGCAGTTTTTCATACTGCCGTGTCAAAGCATTCTTCGGCTCGGTCAGAATCTTCATCAGATCGTCTTTGGTCAGCGGTTCCAGCGAAGTAACCACCGGCAGACGGCCGATGAATTCAGGAATCAATCCGTACCGCACCAAATCTTCGGGTTCCACCGAACGCAGGATGCGGGCGGGATTCAGCTGTTTTTCCTGTTCTTTCACGGCACTGGCGGAATCCAGCCCCAGCACATGGTGTCCGATCCGGCGCTGAATGATTTTATCCAGTCCCACAAATGCGCCGCCGCAGATGAACAGAATGTTCGTGGTGTCCACCTGAATATAGGATTGGTTCGGGTGCTTGCGTCCGCCTTTGGGCGGCACATTGGCAACCGTTCCTTCCAGAATCTTGAGCAGTGCCTGCTGAACGCCTTCACCGGAAACATCACGGGTAATCGAAACGTTTTCGCTTTTCTTGGAAATTTTGTCGATTTCATCCACATAGATGATGCCGACCTGTGCGCGTTCCACATTATAATCTGCTGCCTGAAGCAGACGCAGAATAATGTTTTCCACATCTTCACCGACATATCCGGCTTCGGTCAGCGTCGTGGCATCGGTAATGCAGAACGGAACGTTCAGCATACGAGCCAGGGTGCGGGCAATCAGAGTTTTTCCGGAACCCGTCGGACCGATCAGCAGCACATTGCTTTTTTCGATCTCGACATCCGGAAAATCCTTTTCCACTTCTGCCGCGGATTCTGTTCCTTTGCCGAAAAGACGTTTGTAGTGATTATGCACCGCGACAGAAATCATCTTTTTGGTTTCATCCTGTCCGACGACATATTTATCCAGCTCTGCCTTGATTTCAGCCGGTTTGGGCAGCGGCTGATGCATCAGATCCGCCAGACTGGTCTGTCTGTTCGGCGAGACCGTGCCGTCCTGTTCCTGGAAAATCTGCTGACAGGCTTCCACGCAATGACGGCAGATCATGGCATTGTCGCCCGCCTTGATCAGCGGTCCGGTTTCCGGAGTGAAGCCCGGACGTCCGCAGAAAGAGCAGCGATCCTGTTTTTCACGAGACATAATTCAGCTTATCCTTTCCTGCGGGAGATTTCACTTTTGGGCATTGTCCGCCAGACCATGGTCGCGATGAGCCAGAACATGGTCAATGATGCCGTATTTCATGGCTTCATCAGCGGACATGAAGAAATCGCGGTCCGTGTCTTTCGAGACTTTCGTCAGGGAAACGCCGGAATGATGGGCAATGATGCCGTTGAGTTTCTGGCGCATCTTGAGGATTTCCTTTGCCTGAATGTCGATATCCGCCGCCGTTCCCTGCGTGCCGCCCCAGGGCTGATGAATCATAATCCGGGAATTGGGCAGGGAATAGCGTTTGCCTTTGGCTCCGGCGCAGAGCAGAACCGCACCCATGCTGGCAGCCTGTCCCACGCAATAGGTTTTGACATCGCAGGACAGCATCTGCATCACATCATAAATGGCGAGTCCGGCAGTAACGCTTCCGCCGGGGGAGCAGATATACATG
>ERZ1034992.399-NODE-399-length-25451-cov-5.445424_pt1 | contig 25451 bp, 17 predicted proteins | sample MGYA00520695_ERZ1034992 | MGnify/ENA primary metagenome ERZ1034992 (study PRJEB33766, sample SAMN09781778) | gut metagenome | biome: gut microbiome | host: Homo sapiens | place: Madagascar | study: EMG produced TPA metagenomics assembly of the PRJNA485056 data set...
TATCTCATATTTCATATTTGAAGCGTAAACCGTTGCGGTTTACGCTGATAGAACTTCTGATCGTGATTGCGATCATCGCGATTCTCGCGGGTATGCTGCTGCCGGCTCTGGGCAGGGCAAGAGACGCCGCCAAACGAACCGGCTGTGTCAACAATCTGAAACAGATCGGGCTGGTATTCGCGGAATACACCATGGACTACAATGACTACATGATGCCGCAGAACGTACGCGGCACAACCTATTCCGGCAATGCGGGACTCCGGAAATGGTGGCAGTACGGCGCGTACTTCCAGCAGCACTTCGCACCGCAGAAAAGCGAAAAGGACTGGGCAGCCGGCAAAAGCTCCGCACTGATCTGTCCGGCACGGGAAATCACCGGCCGCCCTGCCCTGACCGATCTGGACCGGCTGGACTCCGATTCCACGCAGCGGTACAATCCGCTGATCTGGAGTTACGCCCACAATTACAGTCTGGCGGGGGCAAACCCCTTCAACGGCGGCAACGTCATGGAACACTGCCGCAAGATCACATCTCTGAAAAATGCTTCGTACTACATTGCTTTTCTGGATTCGGAAGTGTATTATGTGTCATACAGCAATTTCAATGTTCACTCCCGAACCGGCGGAGCCGCAAACGTCGCGGATTTCCGGCATTCTCACTCCATGAGTATTCTGTGTGCCGACGGGCATGTGGAAAATACGACCAATCAGGCGCCTTATCTGGCAAAGTCGTATGATATTTCGAAAAAACTTACACCTCTTTACAATTAAAACGGGGAGTACACTTTCATGAAACAGCTTCTCTCAACCTTCCTGCTGTTGACTGCGGTTCTGCTTTCGGCGGCTGAACGTTATCACCGTCCGGGCAAGGCATCCGCCGGAGTCGCCATTTTCCCGGAAATACAGATGGAGTACGGTCTCCACAACAATTTTTATCTGCATGGACATTGGAACGACCGTCCGCTGTTTGCCGACCGGAGCATCCGTCCTTCCGGAGAAAAACGGCAGCTGCAAGTCAAGGGAAGCGTCATCCGGGAAGCGGAACTGCTGAAATTTTACGGTTGTTCCGGTTTTGCTCCGCTGGGTGAACCCGATCAGATAAAATTCATGCTGGATGCGTATGCCGGAGCCGGGATGAAGGACACCCTGATTCTTGCTTCCGTCTACCCGCCGATCCGGGAAAAAGGTTACCGGGAATCCAAAGACTTCTTCTACCGGACAGTTGCGCTGCATCAGCATCCGAACCTGTACCGGATCAACGGCAAAATGGTGATTTCCTCCTATAATGCGGGACGTGTTTCACCGGAAAACTGGAAAAAAATTCTGGCGGAAGCACGGAAAAAATACGGAGATGTCTTCCAATTTGTCGCGGCGGTGAATCCTCCGGCAGATGCGTACAGCGGTCAATTCCAGGACAGATGGCATGGCAATCCGCCGGCGGAGGAAGTGCAGAAATTCGAAGCGATGCTGCAATCCTACCTGGATGTGTGCGACGGCATCATGCTGGGTCTGCGCAGGAACTGGATTGACCCTGACGGCGTATACGGTGAACTGGAAATTCCCGGACTGCGTGAGCATCTGACCGCAGTAATCCGCCGGGTTATGGAACGTCCGCAGAACCGGGGAAAGCTGCTGGGCATCTGCATAGAACAAGGGTACATCAACCGCCAAAGCGGTCTGACCCGCTACGAAAACGCCACGCAAATGCTGCGGAGTTATCTGGAGTTTGCCGAAGCGCTGGATCCGGATTTCATTCAGGCTTTTGAATGGAATGAATGGAATGAGAACACCTGTTTCATGCCGACAGTCCGCAAAGGGAATTCCGCCGGACGCATTCTACGTTATGAACACGCCGTTCTGAACGGAACGAAAATCACTCCGGCGGACGGCGACGATCTTTCCATTCCGAACTGGATTCTGTCTTTCCGGGTTTCGCTCAAACTCGGAGAAAAACTCTCCTTTGAACTGCTGAATGTTCCGGACGGCTCCGATTCCGGCGCGACGTCGGGAATTTTCGGCAGGGTTCTGGGAATTTTCAATACTGCCGATTCCGGCACGGTGTCGGGAGTTCTGCGGCTGCTGACTCCAGACGGGAAGAAAATCCATGAATTCGCGGCGGTGTCTCTGAAAAATGATTCGCTGAAGGCGGAAACCCTGGAACTGCCGACGGAAAAATTTGCGGAATATCCGGTATTGATTCCGGAGCTGGAAATCCGTTATGCGGACGGCAAAAACAGGTTTTTCCGGAATTTCCCCGCCATACGGCTGTATCCGGCTCATAATGTTGACTACATGTATGTCCGCCTGCCGCTGCGTGAATGCGCGGAAGTTCAGACGGAATTGACAGCCGGCAAAGAGGAAAACGGTGTACGGCGGATTCAGGGCAAAGTCATTTCCGCCGTTCCGCTGAACAGCGTGGAACTGCTCTGCAATGGCAATGTCATGCGGTACATTGAACAGAATCCGGAATTTGACCAGAACCGCGAAACCGTGATCCGCGTCCGGGCGGAATCCAGAGGCTGGAAACATCTGAAAGGAAATCTGCGGATACTGAACGCGTCTGCGGTCAAGGCAAGAAGCGCGCAGATCGACGGTTACACACATTACGTGATGAATTACCGGAAACTTGCCGACGGACTGTTCACCGATATCTGGGTCGGCGGTCATGGACTGCGCAGTTTCCTGTTTGCCATCCCGAATACGGAAACGGAAAAAGCGGTCTTTTCGGCGGAACTGGACGGTGTATCGTTCACCGTTCCGGCTGCCGACATTGTAAAATACGGAGTGGTCGGGCGTGAAGCCGGCGGCATTTTCTGGCGGCTGGAACGCGCAGATCTGGCTCCGGATATCGGATTCCCGCTGAAAACCAGAGAAATCTCATTTGACTGCAATGTGAAAACGGCGGACAAAGTTCCGGTATTTCAGCTGAGAGTGGTGGATATGAACGGTCACCGCAGCTGGAGCGCCCCTGTGGCAGCCGGAGAGTACACTGGACCGCAAGTCAAGATTCCGGTCTGGTCGGAAACACTGAAAAAGCGGATACGTCCGGAAGTTGCACAGGACCGGATTCCGGACGCTCGTTACGTTTTTGATCCGAAGCGCGGCACGGTGCTGAGCTGTTCCCTGAGCGCTGAATTCACGGGCGATCTGGGCGGCGGATACCATTACTGCCAGCCGAATCAGAGCGTAAGCTATTCGAGACCGCAGGATTTTGTTTCCGCCGCGCCGGCATGGAGCAGTTCCGATGGTGTGCCGATACTGAAATTCAACGGAAAGTACGACAATCTCACTTTTCATCCGACGGTCTTTCCGCTGGGCGCATTCACTGTGGAGTTCGAAATCAAACCGGACAATGCAGACGACATGATTCTGCTGCAGCATAACAACGGACAGCAGGTTTCCGGGCTGAACGCGTTCATTGTCGGCGGGAAACTGATGCTGGGCTATGTCGGGAAACGCGGAGATTACACCCCGATGCCGACAGAGCTGCCAGTCATACCCGGTCAATGGAACAGAATCCGCATTGTGTATGATCTGCGGCAATTCAAAGCCTCGGTCAACGGACAGCAATGGAAAACGCCGGCAACCGGACGCGGAGTTGCGCTTGCCGGACTGAGTTTCGGGGGAACTTCCGCCAAGGCATTCCTGCCGAACCCGCGTCCCGGATTCTTCAAAGGCGAATTGAAAAGTCTGCGCTTCTATCAGAACGCGGAAAAACTTTAATACATAACGAAAGGATGCATTATGAAAAAAATTCTTGCAGCAGTATGTTTCACCGCATTGTTTTCCACCCTCGCCGCCGGAGATTTCTGGCCGGCTTCACGGATCGCCGACAAACCGGACGGCATAACGGAACTCAAAGTTTCTTCGTCCATTTACAGCAACCGGCTTTATCCGGTCAACCCGGAGGAAAAGTATATTCTGTCCGGCGAATTCCGGGCGGCGCCGGAAACGGTTGCCACGGATTTCTGGTTCGGTCTCATTCCCTGCGACGCCAGCCGCAAACAGTTCGGACCCAGAAACATCTGGGTGGTCAAAGGAACGGAAACTGTTCTGGCGGCGCCCTGTAAAAAAGAGGACAAATCCATTCTGATCAAAAAAGCGGACGGCTGGAAAACCGGAAAGATTTACCTTGCGGCGTTCGGAAAAGAATCGCCCTGTTTCCAGATTTCCGAGGTCGGCATCACTGCGATCCAGCCGGAAAACGGAGCCTTCCGGGTCAACTTCCGGAATCCGGTCGGACAGGATTGTCCGGCGGGAACCGAAGTCCGGATGCATCAGGATGCGGAATCCGCAATCTGGTGCGGCGCCAACCGCAAAGTAACGTCCGGGGAATGGCAGACTTTCCGGGGAGTTGTTTCCGGAAATTCCGGAACAACCGTCAATCAGAAACAGTTCCCGGAAGGAACGCGTTTTGCTGTCATCACCATTGCGGTCCGTTTCCGCAGCGGACTTCCCTGCGCCCTGCAGTTCCGCAATGTGAAACTGGAACTGGCGGAAGAAGAATAAGTCTTCCGGCAGTCATCTGAAAAAAGCATGAAAGCCCGTCCGGGGGAAATTTTCCGGACGGGCTGGCTTTAAGGAAAAGAATTTATGACGGAAACAAAATCTGACGGCGCGCTGTCTATGCGCGGTTTTATGATCTGTCTGCATCAGATGCATGACTTCATGCCGGGGTTCGGTCCGAACCTGCGGGGAATTGAAACCATTCTCGACGCCATGGCGGAATCGAAACTGAACACTCTGCTGTTCGAATATGAAGCCTATTTCCCGTGGAGCGGTGAAAACCGCCGAATCTGCGCATCAGACGCTTTCAGCGAAGCTGATATAGCCGCCATTCAAAGCATGGCGAAAGAACGGGGCATCGAAATCATTCCGCTGGTTCAGGTGCTGGGACATGTCTATCACATTCTGATTCATCCGGAATACGCCGCCTGCGCAGAGGATCCGCAGATTCCGCAGCAGCTGTGTCCGCTTTCGGAAGAAGCACGGACTCTGGCGCGTCAGCTGATCGACGATACGATCCGTCTGCATCCGGGACTGCGTTACATACATCTGGGCGGCGACGAATGCGAACAGCTGGGACACTGCCCGCGCTGTGCGGCATACGCCAAAGAACACGGTCTGGCGAAACTGTTCCTCAGCTACATGCGTTTTGTTACCGACTATGCGCTGTCCAAAGGAGTAACGCCGATTCTGTGGCATGACATTGCGTTGCGGCATCCGGAATGTCTGGCGGAATTCGACGAACGGGTGATTTTTGAATTCTGGAATTACGGCGACGCCAGCCACGGTTCGCCGGAAATTCCGTTCCGGCAGCTGCTCAAAACCATTTCGGCAAACCGCGTAATTGTCAGTCCGGGCGCCCGCGCGGAAAAACAGCACGGAGCCCTGCATCATTCCGCGGCACTGGTCGAAGCGAACATCCGCGAAATGAATGCACTGGCGGCGGAAGCCGGGGCTCTGGGTTCCATCCTGACCGACTGGCCGGATACCGGATGCTCCTTCTTTGACAGTTTCTATGCTCTGCGGGTGCAGGGTGCAGTGAGTTCCGGACACACCGATTCCTTCCAGTTCCGCCGGGAATACGCGGAACGGGTCTTCGGCATGTCCGCACCGGAACTGCCGGCTTATCTGGACTCCATTGCGGGGCTGACGGCATTCGCGCCCGGTTTTCAGTCATGGCAGAAGTCGCTCAACCGTTACGACCGCGCGCCGTACAATTTCGGAGAACTGCTGCGCGGAGTGCTGCGCGATTATGCCGAATGCAACGGCGAATACCGGCTGTATGAACTGGTCGCCCGCTGGAAATCGGTACAGTTTTTCGGAGAAATGCTGGCGGAATGCCGGCCGTACTGCCAGCGGAATGAAACGGAATTTGTCTGGTACCGTCTGCTGGCGGAACTGACCGAAATGTTTCTGCTGATGGAACTCGGCGTACTCAAGGAATGTTTTGTCCGGAAATATTTCGACAAGGTTTCCGATGAAATTCTGGCGCGTTTCCAGAGCCGGGAATTTCTCCGCCGCGCGCTGACTCTCTGGGACAGAGCCGAAGCGGATTTCCGCGCATTTTACAGTCCGTACACCGGAGAAGAGAGTCTGAACCGTTATTGTCAGATGCTTTTCAATCCCGTCTTGAAGGACGGTTTGCAGAAATTGCTGGAATCGCCGGTTGAAGTCAACTGGACCCGCGATTTCTGAACCGGTTCACCGGAAACAGCCGGCGGTTTAACGGGAGTTCTGCTCCAGCAGCCGCCGGAATTCCGGAGAATCTTCCCCATACGCCATTTTCGTACATTCCATGAGGAAATGGCGTCCGTGTTTTCCGGGAATGCCGGAAGTCAGTTTTTCCAGAAACTCCGCACGAAGATTTTCCGAGGGAATCTGTCCGGTCAAGATGGAACGCAAAAGAAAAGGATCCCGCAGGATTCCGCGTCCGACCGCCACGCCGTCGCAGGAACATTCCCGGCGATACTCTTCCGCATCGGCACGGGACAGAATATCCCCGTTAGCAAAGAAAATCTGTCCGGCAAGCAATTCCCGCACCCGGCTGAAACGCCGCAGAGCCGTTGTCCGCGGGACCGGGTCATACATTTCGCGGACAGTCCGGAAATGATGAATCACCCAATGTGCGCCGCCGGAACGGACCGCATCCATGATTTCCGGCAGCTCCTCCGCGGACAGGAAACCGGAACGCAGTTTGACGCTTACACACAGTTCGGGAACAGTCCGGCGGATACTTTCCAGAATGGAATACAGCAGTTCCGGATTTTTCAGCACGGCGCCGCCGGAACCGCTGGACACAACCGTCGGGCTGGGACAGGCACAATTGATGTTGACGGAATTCACGCCCATGCGGAACAGGGCAGCCGATGCCGCCGCCAGAGCTTCCGGGTCATGCCCCAGCAGCTGAACGGTCAGCGGGATTCCGGATTCCAGGAACAGCCCGAAGCGTCTGCGCAGAGTTCCGGTTTTCGGCACGGCGTCCTTCGGAATGCCGATGAACGGCGGCATCCAGGAATCAATCAGGTTCAAGTCCAGGGCGGCACGAAAAAAATTCTCCCGATTCATGATCCCTTCCATCGGCGAAAGCATCGCACGGGAAGGCAGCGCAAACCGGGAGGTCAAAGGCAGGGGCTGACTGAAAAAAGCAGAGCTTCCGTTCATGTTCAGTCCGTTCCTGCCTGCGGGATTCAGTCCGCTTTCAGCACACCGCCGGTATCGGCACTGGTGGCGAGCTTGGCATATTTGCGCAGCCAGGAGGATTTGATTTCCTTCTGAACCGGCTTCCAGTTTTTCCGGCGTTTCGCCAGTTCCTTGTCGGACACTTTCAGATGGATGGAGCGTCCGGGGATGTCGATTTCAATGATGTCGCCGTTTTCAATCAGACCGATCACACCGCCGGCAGCGGCTTCCGGGCTGATATGTCCGATACATGCACCATGAGTTCCGCCGCTGAAACGACCATCGGTGATCAGTGCGACTTTTTCGCCCAGACCGCGTCCCATGATATAACTGGTCGGAGCAAGCATTTCCTGCATACCGGGACCGCCTTTCGGTCCTTCGTAGCGGACCACCACCACATCACCGGCTTTGACTTTTCCGGCGAGAATGCCTTTTCCGGCTTCTTCCTCGCTTTCGAAGACCACAGCCGGACCGGTATGTTTGAACATTTTCGGAGACACGCCGGCAGTTTTGACCACGCAGCCGTTTTCCGCGACATTGCCGAACAGAATCGCCAGACCGCCCTGTTTGGTATAGGGATTGTCCAGCGTGTGAATCACTTCACCGTCCGGTGCGGGAGCGTCTTCAATGATCTCGCCGATGGTTTTGCCGGAAACAGTTTTCTTGTCCAGATAGAGCTTTCCTTTGATTTTGGAAATTTCCTTGAGGATGGCGGGAATGCCGCCACAGCGTTCCACGTCTTCCATATGGTAATTGCTGGACGGGGAAACTTTGCAGATATTCGGAGTGGAGCGGCTGATTTCGTCGATTTTGCGGAGATCCAGTTTGATGCCCGCTTCCGTAGCGACGGCGAGAGTATGCAGAACGGTGTTGGAACTGCCGCCCATTGCCATATCCAGAGCGAGCGCATTGTGGAACGCCTTTTCATCAGCGATGTCTTTGGGAAGCGGACCGCCTTCCAGAGCCATTTCCACAATCCGGCGGGCGGCGGCTTTCCAGAGTTTTTTCCGTTCGGGGCTGGTCGCGGGAATCGAGCCGTTGCCGGGAAGAGCCAGACCGATCGCTTCGGACAGACAGTTCATGCTGTTGGCGGTGAACATGCCGGAGCAGGAACCGCAAGTCGGACAGGCATGTTTTTCAAGGTCATCCAGACCGTCCTGATCCAGTTCACCGATTTTGTTTTTGGCAACCCCTTCGAAAACCGTGATCAGGTCGCAGGGCTTGCCGTCGCGGTCCACTCCGGCTTCCATGGGGCCGCCGGATGCGAAGATGGTCGGAATGTTGAGACGCATGGCGCCCATCAGCATACCGGGAGTGATTTTGTCGCAGTTCGGGATGCAGATCAGCGCGTCAAACGGATGAGCGGTCGCCATGGTTTCGAGGGAATCGGCGATGATTTCACGGCTGGGCAGAGAAAATTTCATGCCGGAGTGTCCCATGGCAATGCCGTCGCAGACCGCGATGGTGTTGAACTCGAAAGGAACGCCGCCCGCCTTGCGGATTTCGTCGCAGATCAGTTTGCCGACTTTCTGGAGATGTGCATGACCCGGAACAATAGAGACATACGAATTGCAAACTCCGATAAACGGCTTGGAAAAATCCTTCTTTTTCAATCCGGTTGCACGGAACAAAGCACGATGCGGAGTACGCTCGGCCCCCTTCTTCATGATGTCACTTCTCATTTTTTCACCTTTTTCATACTGTTTTTCCTGCGGAATCAGATTGTTTTCTGGCATTCCGGGTGTATTGTATATAATATAGCACGGTTTTTGATTTTTCACATGGAGAAAAAGAAAATGTTTGATAATCTTACAGGTAAATTGCAGGACGCACTGAAAAAACTGCGAGGTCAGGCGGTTCTGTCCGAGGCAAATATCGCAGACGCCATGAAGGAAATCCGCGATGCGTTGATTGACGCGGATGTGAATCTGGAAATCGCGGATGAGTTCATCGCGACCGTAAAGCAGGCGTGTCTCGGCGCCGATGTGCTGCGGAGCGTTTCTCCCGGACAGCAGGCGGTCAAGATCGTTTACGACAAGATGGTCGAATTCATGGGCGAAGCCGAAGCCCCGCTGGCTTCCGGCGGCAAACCGACAGTCGTCATGATGGTCGGTCTGCACGGCAGCGGCAAAACCACGACCACGGCGAAACTGGCTCTTCAGCTGAAGAACAAGGGCAAACGGGTCCTGATGACCGCCTGCGACGTGTACCGTCCGGCGGCTATCGACCAGCTGGAAATTCTGGGACGCGACACCGGTATTCCGGTTCATGCGGAACGCGGCAACCCGGATGTCTGCTCCATTGCCACCAATGCCATTGCGGAAGCCCGTGACGGCGGCTTCGATTACGTGCTGCTGGATACGGCGGGCCGTCTTCAGATCGACACGCCCATGGTACAGGAACTGGTCCGGCTGAAACAGATTTCCGGCGCACAGGAAATCCTGCTGGTGGCAGACGCCGCACTCGGACAACAGGCGGTTTCCGTGGCAAAACATTTCAATGAAGCGCTGGTACTCACCGGCGTGGTTCTGACGAAACTGGACGGCGATGCCCGCGGCGGCGCGGCGTTCTCCATCCGCAAAGTTACCGGATGCCCGATCAAATTTGTCGGTATCGGTGAAAAACTGGAAAATCTCGATGTATTTCATCCCGACCGCATGGCAAGCCGGATTCTGGGCATGGGCGATATTGTCTCCCTCGTGGAACAGGCGGCGGAAAAATTCGACCGCGAGGAAACGGAACGTCTTCAGCAGAAACTGCGCAAAAATGAGTTTGACCTGAATGACTTTCTCGGACAGCTGCGGCAGATGTCCAAACTCGGCGGGATTGAAGGTATCCTGAAATTTCTGCCGGGCGGAAACAAACTGGCGGAACTGCCGGATCTGGATCCGAAACAGTTCAAACGCATGGAAGCCATCATCTGCTCCATGACCAAAAAAGAACGCGCCAATGTGGATATGATCGACCTGTCCCGGCGGAAACGCATCTCCCGCGGCTGCGGCTGCCCGCTGGAAGAAGTCAACCGGCTGATCAAACAGTTCTCCGCCATGAAGAACATGATGAAGCGCAACGGTCTGCTCAGCCGGATGATGTCCGGCGGCTCCATGCCGGCCATGGGACTGGGAATGCCCGGATTCCGTGCGCCGACACTGCGCGGCAGCAATTACACTCCGCCGAAAAAGAAACGGAAGAAACGCTGAAAAAATGAACGATACATCAAAAATCTGGATCGTTGCCGGGGAATCCTCCGGCGATCTTTACGGCGCACAGCTGGCACGGGATCTGCGGAAACAGAATCCGGCTGTGCAGATTTCCGGCATGGGCGGCGTCAAAATGCGCGAAGCCGGAGTTCAGCTGCTGGTGGATTCCTCGGAACTCGGCGTCGTCGGCATCGTGGAAGTGCTGGGCTCCATCTTCAAATTCATCCGCATCCTCTTTTTCCTGCTGAAAAAAGTGGAGGAGGAACGCCCTGCGGCTGTCGTGCTGATTGATTATCCCGGTTTCAATATCCGGCTCGCCAAACGCCTGAAACAGCGCGGCATTCCTGTCATCTGGTACATCAGCCCGCAAGTCTGGGTCTGGCGCAAATCCAATATCCCGCGTCTTGCCGAATACTGCACGAAAATGATGGTGATTTTCCCGTTCGAAGTGGAAGTCTATCAGGGCAGCGGACTGGATGTGGAATTTGTGGGGCATCCGCTGGTGGAAATCGTTCAGGCGCGGCGCGATGCTTCGCTGACCCGCGATCCCGGACGGATTCTGCTGCTCCCCGGCAGCCGGCGCAGTGAGACCAAACGTCTGCTCTGGCCGATGCTGGAAGCGGCGTCCATCCTGAAACAGCGGAACAGCCGCCTGGAATTTGTCATTTCCGCCCCCCGCGAAAAAGTGGCGGACGACATCCGGCGCGACCTGAAGGAATTTCAGGAAAAATTCCCGAAGGTGAAACTGCCGGAAATTCCGGTAGTCTCCGGACAGACTCCGCAGCTGCTTCAGACCTGCATCGCGGGTTTTGCCGCATCCGGCACAGTAACCGTGGAATGCGCCGTCGCAGGTCTGCCGCTGGTCGTGGCATACCGTCTGAACCCCATTACCTTCCTGCTGGCGCGCATCATCATCCGCAAACTTTTCCGGAATGCTTTCACCATGCCCAACATCATTCTCAACCGCACGGTCTTCGAGGAATTTCTGCAGTTCCAGGTTCAGCCGGACGTTCTGGCGGACGCCATGGAACGGATTCTTCCCGGCGGATCACGCCGCGCGCAAGTGGAAGCGGACATGCAGGAAATGACCCGCGAAATTTCCGGCGGAGTGCAAGGCGCCGGTGAAAACGCCGCCCAGTGTGTATTGTCCGTGGTCGCCGGACAGCACCGGAACCAATGACAATACGGGAGTGAACCGATCATGTTTTTGCGTTGTTTTCTTTTATCTTCCCTGCTGCCGGCATTGTGTCTGACTCTTTCCTGTTCCTGGAATCAGGAAGAGCCGCACGCCGCCGCGCAAACGTATTCCGCCCGGAAACTGCCGCTCTGGCGCACGCCCGACAGTCTGCCGGAAAAACCGCTGGGACGTCTGATCTGCGGAGAAACGGTTCTGCCGCTTTCCGATTATCTGCCGGTCCGGGGATTTGCCCAGCCGGAAAAATGGGGTGTCTGGACGGACGCCGACACTGCGGAACTGGACATTGCCATGCCGCATCCTCTGCTGAACCGGAAAGTTACAGTGCAGTTCCCCGCCGCCATGTTCATCATCTACGGAAAACAGCAGAAATATACGGTTCAGGTCAATTGCGGAAAAGTCCGGCTGCTCCAGCAGGAAATCGCCATGCCGCTGCCGGAAAATCTGCATTTCGACATTCCGGCGGAATTGAACCGCACTCCGCGGCTGCGCCTGACTTTCCAGTTCTCCGGCATTCACAGAATCACGGAACTGGGCGGACAGGATGAACGCAAGCTGGGAATCGGACTGCGTTATACCGAAACGGAAAAGCGGACCAGCCAGGTCTGCGTTACAGCGGTCGTGGAAAAAATCTCCGATCCGGACAATCAGGCAAATCAGCTGGCGGAAATCCGGGTATTGGAACGGCTTTCCGGCAGTGATCCGCTTTTCCGCGTCAAAACGGAAATTTCCGCCTTGGCGGCAGATCCCGCAATGCCCAGACAACAGTTCAGAACCGGCGACGTCCTGCTTCTGACCATGCAGAAAACCGAAAACGGATGGCAGGTGCTGTACGGCGGTTATGCTCCGGGCAGCTTCACGGCGGAAAATGAACTGCCGGTCAACGCGGATGCCGCAAATTATACCTCGCCGTTCGGAACATCGTACAACCCGGCTCTGCCGGAAAAGGCAGTCGAAGAACAGCGCAGAATTCTGGCGGAAGATTTCAAACAGCTCCGTCAGCAGCTCAAAACACTGAACCGCGACCTTGCTTTGGATGAACGCATTCTGCGGTCCTGGCTTCAGCAGCAGAAGAAATACCAGATTCTCCCGAAATTCATTTCTCCGGAATCCGGACAGGAAATCGAACGTTTTCAGAACCGTTTTGTCTGGGGCGAAAACGCGGACGGTGTTCCGTTCGCCCTGCCCCCGAAATTCGAGTATCTCCGTTCCGGAAACATCGCGCCGAACATCACTGCCATGGCGGCACTGCATTCACTGTTCCGGCGTCATAACATTCAGCTGATTGTCATGCTTCAGCCGGACGGACAGCAGACCGCCGCCCGCGCGCTGGTTCCGGAAGCCGCACCGTTCGGAGACAAACTGTCGCTTCAATGTGCCGCTATGCTGCTGGAATACGGAATCGAAACCATTTATGCCGGCGATGCATTGTTTTACAATCCGAAATCCCGGAACCCGCTGTTCTGCTATCCGGATGCCGCCCTTCCCGCGCAGGGACTGTGGGACACTCTGGCGGATCTGGCAGCTGCGCGGCTTCAGCGTTTTGAGCAGTCCTTCGTCATCCAGCCGGCACCCCGTTTCGGACAGCGCCGCGTTCCGACGGTCTTCGGAAAGAATTACTGCTGGCCGGAAGGAATCCGTCTCAACGAATACCGCAGCGGAGAAGTCGTTGAAACGGACGAAATTCTGATGAACGGAAAACCGTTCCGTCCGGATCCGGCATCCCGCATTCTGGTGATCGGCAATCATACGCTGGACTATCCCGGTCCCGGCCATTCCTTCGCGGCGACCCTTTCCCGTCAGCTCAATTATCCGGTGGATCAGCTGACTCTCCGCGGCAATGCGCTGGTGCAGAGTCTGCCGCAGACCCTGCTGGAAAATCCGTCGCGCTGGCTCAAGGGGAAACAGATCTGCCTGCTGGTCATTCCGCCGGAAATGCTGTCCGGCTGTCTGCTTCCGGACATCCGGGCTCTGGATGCGGAATACCGCAGAACGGCTGGCAGGAAACGGCTCTGCACACTGGATTTTTCCGGTTCTGCGGAACTCACCTATCTGCGCGACATTGCCCCGACGGATATTCTCTGTACAGAAAAACACCGCTGGAACAGACTGTGGAATTTCAAACTGCGCACAGCCGGAAAATTGGCTGGCACTGTCCGAATCAAAGAATCCGGCAAAGTCCAGCCGTTCCATCGGTATACCCTGCCGAAAAACCGGTCCGGAAAACCGGTTGCCGCAGTCATCGAAGTGGCGGTTTATCCGGAACAGACCAGCCGGATTATCCTGAACGGCGAAGAATTTCCGCTGTTTGCCGAAAGCGAACCGGCGCGTTTCCGTCCGGTCATGCTGGAATTGCCCGCCGATGCAGAATTTCTGGATATCCAGTTCTCCGGAGAAGCGGACAACATCATTGCAGTCCGTTCCGTAAATCTTTATCAGTAAAGGAGAAAAAGCATCATGCCTGATTTGAGGTTTCTCCTTGAAAAACCGGAAGCGCGGATTCATTTCATCGGCTGTGAAGGAGCCGGCACCAAACCGCTGCGCCGCATTTTCAATGAACTCGGTTTCCGCACCACCGGTTCGGATCTGACGCTGGGCGGACACAAGGCGGAGAATCTGCCGGCGGTACCGGACGGACGGTATCTCCTGGTGGTTTACAGTTCGGCGGTGAAGCCGGACAATCCGGAACTGGTGCGCGCCCGGCAAATGGGGGCGGAATGTATTCTGCGCGGTGAAGCGCTCGGTCTGGCGGCAAAGCTGTTTCCCTGCGTGATTGCGGTGTCCGGTTCTCACGGCAAAACCAGCGTAACCGCCATGATTGTGCATATTCTGAAAACAGCCGGGCTGCATCCGGGTTATCTGATCGGCGGGAAACTTCAGCATTCCGACGATACAGGCTCTGCGGGCGACGGATCGGTTTTTGTCTGCGAAGCCGATGAAAGCGACGGCACACATACGGCAATTCATTCGTCGCTGGCAGTGGTGACCAACGTTGAAGATGACCATGTCTGGAATTTTGCTTCGCCGGAATGTCTGAAAAATAATTTCCGGCAGTTCGCGTTTCAGGGCAAGCAGCTGCTCGCCCCGAATCTGGAACTGTTCCGGGATCATCCGGCACACACGGTTTATGATTCCGGCGACCCGCTGGCGGCGGATGAGCGGTTCAGCCGTTTTGCCCAATACTCCCGCATTGATATGGAAATTGCCGTGGAAGCGGTAACTTTGCTGGGACTGGTGAACCGGGAAAAAGCTCTGGAAGCGGGAGCATCGTTCCCCGGCGTCGGACGGCGCATGGAAGCGCACGGCTCCGGCTGTTCGTTTGATTTATATGAGGATTACGCGCATCACCCGACGGAGCTGGCAGCGTCCATCCGTTCATTCCGGGCATTGTTTCCGGGACGTCCGCTGAAAATCATTTTCCAGCCGCACCGTTATGCCCGGCTGGAACGCTATTTCGATGAATTTGTCCGTGAACTGAAAAAAGCCGACGGTGTATTTGTTACTCCGGTTTTCGCGGCGTGGACCGATACAGGAAAAGTCAACTCGCAAACGCTCGCAGAAGCCATAGGGAATTCCGCAGTTCTGCTTTCCGGCAGCTGGGAGGAAATGGCGGATCAGGTCCGCGCCGGCGTCTCCTGTGGAGATCTGGTTGCCGTCATTGGCGCGGGCGATGTCCGGGAAATCATTGCGCCGCTGCAGAAACGGCTGTTTTCGTATTCGGACATCGGCGTCATTATCCCTGCCGGCGGTTCTTCCGAACGTTTTGGCAGAACCAACAAACTGTTTGAAAAAATAGATGGTGTGCCGGTATTCATCCGTACCATTCAGGCTTTGCTGCCGCGGCTGGGAAACGGCTGCCGCATAGTGCTGCCGGTTCCGGAAAAACTGCAGGAATCTTTCGAATCCCTGCTCCGGGAATATCTGCCGGACAATACCGTTACGTTAACTTCCGGCGGGAAAACCCGTACCGCTTCGGTGCAGAATGCGCTGGCTCTCATGCCGCCGTCCATCCGGTACATTGCCATCCATGATGCGGCACGCCCGCTGATTTCCGCAGAAGTGCTGGATGACTGCATTGCGGCTGCCGGAGAATCCGGCAGCGCCATTTCCGCACGTCCGCAGACCGATACGCTGAAAGAAGCCGATGACAACGAGTTCATCCTCCGCACGGTTCCGCGGGAAAAACTCTGGACAGTACAGACGCCGCAGGTGTTTCGGCGGGATCTGCTGGAACACGCTTATGCGGAAGCGGCACACTCGGACCGGCAGTTCACGGATGACGCCGCACTGGTGGAAGCCTTCACCCGAACCCGTGTCCGGCTGGTGAAAAATACCCGTCCGAATCCGAAAATCACGTACCCGGAAGATCTTGCGCTGGTGCGTCTGCTGTATGCGGACAGGAAAAAACCGGGAAAAGAAACAGAAGTTTCCGTTCCCGGTCAGTAAAGAATTCTCTTACAGACTCATGCCGCCGTCGATTGCCATATCAATACCGTTGATATAGCTTCCGGCTTCGGAACAGAGCAGCAGAATCATGCCTGCGCAGTCTTCCGCCGTGCCGAACCGCCGGGTGGGAATGCCTTTCAGCAGCAGTTCCACCGTGGCGGGATCGGACAGCGCAGCGGCATTGCGGTCTGTGGCGATCACCCCCGGCGCGATATTGTTGGCGGTGATTCCGAACTCGCCGCAGCTTCGCGCAATTCCGCGGATCAGATTGCTCTGCGCGGATTTGGTTCCGGCGTACAGACACAGCCGCGGAGCCGGACGGTACTGGTTCACGCTGCCCAGCGATATGATTCTGCCGAAACGCCGTTCCTTCATTCCCGGCAGAAATCCCTGAATCAGCTGAAACGAAGCGCGCACATTGGTATGGTATTCGCGTTCAAATTCAGCCTCGTCAAACGTATCTACCGTCATATAGGTCTGCGTGGACGCATTCAGCACCAGAATGTCTGCTGCGCCGATCTGTTCGATCAGGGATTTCACCTGCGCGGAATCTGAAAGATCGGCGGCAGCCATTCCGCAGTCGATTCCTTTCTGCTTCGCTTCCTCCACGGTCTGCCGCAGTTTTTCCGATTTGCGGCTGGCATGAAAGACAACTGACGCCCCGGCTGCGCCCAGCAGCATCGCCGCGGCACGGCCGATCCCGCGGCTGGAACCGGTTACCAGCGCCCGCCGTCCCTGCAATGAAAACAGTTTTTCAAAATTCATGATTCATCCTTTCCGGTAAATCTTGAAATACAGCGGAGTATTGAACGCAATGCTTTCCAGCATGAGGGTCAGAACGCCGTTTTCCTGTTTCCAGTCCGGGAAAATTTCCCACTGTGCCGAACCGTACCGCAGAACTTCCACCCGGTCAGCGGGAGCGGCAAAAGACAGCGTGGCGGAAATCTGTTTCAGTTCGTCATGGGAAAGATTGTAAATCCCGACTTTGGTGCAGTCCGGATTGTCGAAACGCATCGGCAGCAGATTGCGTGCGCCTTCCACAAACAGCGGCAGCGGTCCGCGCGACAGCCATTCCAGCAGAATCCGCATGAATTTTTTGCGGTCCGGCGTCTTGAATCCGGAACACAGCCCCGTGAATTCCAGGGGGAATACGACCACGCGTCCGCCGAGACGATTTTCAAAAGCCTGCGTTCCGGGACAGAGACGTTTGAAATCAGGGTCTACGAATTCCGTAATTTCCTGGGCGCCTTTCAGCGGCCGCAGAACCGCAAAACGCGGCACCTGATTATGAATCGCCAGCGAAAAGGCATGGGGTGAATGACCGCCGAACGCCGGGTTGTGCCAGTGTTCGCCGCTGAGCGGATGAGTCGTGTTCAGCGTGAACATCTCCTCCACCTCGGCACCGATCAGTTCACCGAAACCGCGGTCGCACAGAGCTTTCGCCGCCACGGAATCCACAAACGCGCCCTGCGAAAGCATCGTGCGGATTTCGTTATCCGATGCGCTCCGGATTCCCTGTCCCGCCAGAAAATGCACTGCACCCGGCGAATCATGCGCCACGGCGGCAAACCCCAGCTGATACAGCATATCCAGCGACGCAGTTACAGGATCGGCAAAACTTTCGCCGGGAGAATACTGATCAAACTCCTTGGTTTTGCCGGATTCCGTGGAAAAGTAAACATGGATTCCGGAATCCGTGCGGAACTCCGGCGATTTCAAAGCGGTCAGATACGGTTTGTTTGCCGCCAGAGACTGCAGAATGTCCTCCGTCTCCCGCATCGGCGTGCCGCAGTGATCATACATGTTGAGCGTAACGGCATCCTCGCCAGCCCCGATTGCCGCGGAAATCTGCAGAGCCTGAAACGTATTGCTCTTGGAATATCCGGTGTACGGGAAATTTTCAATCTCCCCTTCCTCAAGACACTGGCTGCCGAACACCTGCCGGGTCAGCGACGTGGAAATGGCGGGATAAGCCAGTCCCTGCAGGTAGTATTCCTGGTAATTGCCCAGCGGCGGACGGCTCAGCACCGGATACTTTCCGCCGTCAGACATGATCTGATACATGCGTGTCCAGTCGCGGCCTTCCCCGGCATGTGCGCCCGGACCGCTCGACATCAGCCCGAACACGGTGTCCGGCGACACTGCATGAATGGTTTTCTCGCACATTTCCATGACTTCCAGAGTCATGTCATTGAGGAAATTCAGCCATTGAACCCGGCTCGGATCCGGTCTGCCCGGCGCGAACAGCCGTTTCACCAGTTCTTCGCGGGTGAAATGGTTTCCGGTTCTTTCATTGAAGCGGCGCAGATGTTCCGGACAGAAGCAGCCGGTCCGGACCGGACCATGCCCGAAAGTGCGCAAATCGTCTTCCATCCAGATTGAAACGGGTTTCGTTTCGGCATAGAGCGTCCACTGCTCCCGGATGTATTCGCGCCAGCCTTTCCCGATATTGCACATGCAGTCATGCGCCGCCGTGCCGTCCGCTCCCGTACAGGGCGGCCAGTCCGGATGCTGACGGTCGATATTGCGTCCGCGGTCGCCATGCCCCTGCGTTACATTGGGATTCAGTGAATAATTCACCCCGACGGCATTCAGTTCCTCTTTGATCCGGAACAGAATCTCCTGATAACGTTTCAGCCAGTCAAGTCCGGGGTAGTTGTGAGTGAATGTTCCGGTGTCGATTTTAACGCAGACTTCATCCACTCCGTATTTCGGGCAAAGTTCAATCAGTTCGTCCAGATTTTCCCGCCATCTCCACGGCGGCACTGTGCGGCGCACGATATAGAGATAACCAGGTTTCTTCACCTGTTCCGCATAGTTTTCCATGATCTCTTCCTTTATTTCAAGTACATGGTTTCCAAATGTTCACAGCCGTTTTTATCTTCCCAGGAAATCAGATATTTCCCGCGGAATCCGCGGAATTCGACACGGCCGTTCTCTTCGGCACGAAGTTCCAGGTTCGTATTCCATTCATGTTTGATCAGATCGTCCAGAACAAAAGCCGCCGGCTTGGGTTCCATATTCCGAGTGTAGAGTCCCGAAACGGACGGTTCGCCCGGTGCGCCGCAGTCATCGACCACATTCCACCAGGTAATGCCCATCATCGGTTTGAGACTGAACCACAGACGGTACAGATTGCGGGTGATGACCGCCTGAATCGCCTGTCCGCGCTCATCATTGTTCGGTGCAGTGATGGTGATTTCGGAAAGATGCAGGGGCAGACCCGGACGCGAAATCCGGTCCATGGTTTCCCGGACTTCCGCCGGAGACTGCCGGGTGCTGACACCGTCGGCAATGTCCAGACAAATCTGCGGATCAAACAGGTGCATCTGCGCACCCATGATGTCGATTTTGCAGCCGCGCTTGAGCAGATCGTCCACCTGTGCCGGATAACTTTCCGTCATATTCCAGTCATTGATATTGAGCAGGGCATTCCGCGGAAACACCCCTTCGGCGATTTTGAAACTGCGGTAAGTGTAATCGCCGGGCATGATGCCGTAGACACTGCGACACAGTCCGCTGTTCTCCACCATGCGGCCGTTTCCGAAATCAATGGCACTTTCGTTGACCACATCCCAGCTCTGAATCCGTTTGCCGTACCGCAGAGCGATGGTCATGATGCGGCTTGCCACCTGACGGTTCACTTCCTGAATGAAATCCGGAAACATCTTTTCGAGCTGTTCCGCCGTCATGTCTCCGAAAAGACTTTCCATGCTCCAGACATCGCCTGTGGGCAGGAGTTTTTTATTCCAGGGAGCCGGCAGTTTGGCGGTCAGCCATTCCGGATACTGCCATTTGACATTTCCCCAGACCAGGGTATGCCCATGCCGCCGGATGCCTTTCTGTTCGCAGAAACGCACTACGTCATCTGTGGCGGGACGCCGCCAGTGCGGCTGGTTTTTCGGATCGGGAATCGTATTCCAGAATTCCTCGCTGTCGCGGAATTCCGACTCAAAGCGGGGATGCCCCTCTTCCAGTTCCAGTTTCTTCCAGTAGAACGCAATGGTTGCGGAATTGAACAGCGAACCGAACAGAGCCTTGTATTTTTCATTCCGTTCGTGTGTGCCGAGCTGGTTGAAATTGAAAATATGTGCGCCGAAAATGAAATCATGGGAAACCTGACGAACCCGAATCTCCGTTCCTTTGGCGATTTCCGGATGTTCGAAAACGCCGTCGGCTTTCCGGTTGGCTTCAATATCACGGTCGATCCGAGCCTGTTCTTCCGCATTCCAATGTGCGAAATAACCGGGTTTCATTGCCTGGTTGTATTGAGTCATATCCATAACAACACCTCCTGTTCCGTTGCTTTATTTCAGAAATAGCCGCCTTTGTCAATGATTTCACTGATGGTGTCACCCTGACGCACCCAGCTGAAAATATCCACTTCATTGCGCTCGATGCCTTCGGCGCGGAGCAGCACATCATAAGCAATTTCGCGCGGAATGCACAGCACACCGTCAATGTCGCCGAAGATGATGTCGCCGGGACGCACGGTCACTTTGCCGATTCTGACCGGAACCTGATAATGGGTGATCATGCAGCGTCCGAGCGAACCGTTGCTTGTGCGGTATTTGTAGAATACGGGAAACTTCTGTTCCAGGATCTGTTTGGTGTCGCGGATCCCTCCCGCGATGACCGCGCCGCGGATGCCTTTGGTCATGGCTGTGGCGGTCATGACGCCGCCCCAGAGCGAGGCTTCGGTGTCGTTGGATGTGTCCCAGACCACTACGCCGTTCGGTTTGAAATCATCCAGCATTTGGGCGCGGAAAGTCATTTCGCCTTCGATCATCACGTTCGGTGCGCTTTTCACTGTGAACGCTTCGCCGCAGACGGTCATTTCATCGCGCAGAGGCATGATGTCGCTGGGCAGATTCTGGTTCAGCAGCGTCAGTTCGCGCATGACGTCGTTGATGCAGCCGGTGTAGAGTTTTTCATACCGTTCGCAGAGTTCCTTGACCGGGATCGGAAATTCGCAGTCCGGAATCCGCTGCCGGGACGCGATCAGTTTGTCCAGTTTCATCAAACCGGCTTCTTTGGCTTTTTCTCTCATGTCTTTCAGAGATGGCATTTTTTACTCCTGTTATGTAAAATTCAAGGGACTGAACCCCAGATTTCACGTTTTTTTTGTTGTTTTGTTGTTTTCAAACTCATTTTTGTCTTTTGAAGACAAAAATCCACCCTCTGCAATTTCTTGCAGTCCTTTCTATGTAAAACTGTTTCTGCTTTACTTTTCGATCAAAAAATCGGACACTTTCAGAATGATAAATCCATTTGCTTCCAGTGTGAATCCTGCATCGCTGAAAAAAAAGCCGCGTTCCAGAAGACGATGCCCCGAAGATAAATTCCGATTGGCGGGACAGTGAACTTCACATTTCTTGTCCCCCAGATTGACTGCGCAGAATATTGCCTCCGTTTCCGTGCTGCGCAGGATCGCGCAGACGGTTTCCCGCTTATCATGTTGAATCCATTCCGTACTGCCGTAAAGAATTGCTTGTTCATTACGGTGAATCTCTGCCAGCTTCCGCAGAAACGCCATTCGCTCAGATGGATCGCCGCTCCGGTCGATGGTAAACTGCCCTTTTCTTCCGAAAATGCTGTGACGCGAAGTGTCGCGGTATTCGCACCCGTTATAAAGGAGCGGAACTCCGTCGATGCAGTAGCAGAGCACCAGCGCTGCCTCACATTTTGCGGAACTGATTTTCTCCATGCGGTTGTGATACATATCGTTTGCGGTATCATGATGCTCGATACAGCGCAGACTCATACCGTTTTCTGCGGCGCCATGTTCGCCGCGCCATGCAATTTCCAGGGCCGCCGCCGGCATCCCGCAGAGAAATATATCGCGCATGGCGTACATGACCCAGAATTGCGAATAATTGATATCAAAAGCCTCCAACTGATCCTCCGGGCGGTATTTCAGCTCATTTTCGTTGAGCATGATGAAATCAGGACGGATCTGTTTGATCCTCCGGACTCCTTCGATCCAGAAGTCGAGCGGAACGGAGCCGCCGACATCACAGCGGTAGGCGTCAATGCCGCACTCTTTCACGAAATACAGCATGTTGTCCCAGAGATACTCGCGGAGTTCCTGCGAATCAAAATCAATTGTGCAGAAATGGTAGCTGTTCAACAGCGGATTTCCGTCCGCGTCCAGTTTGACGAACTGCGGGAATCGTTTGGCGAAGGTCGGACCGGCATGCATATAGACAAGATCCATCATGACTTTCAGTCCTAGCCGATGTGCCACAGTGACGAAGGATTTGAAATCCTCCTCCTTGCCGTATTCCCGGTCCACCCTGAAATAATCCATGAGACGATAGGAATTGCGCGGATTCATGCAGCAGGATTTCTTCTGACGTTCACTCCAGTATTCATAACACTGGTCATCATCCGCTTCGACAAAGGGACAAAGATAGATAATGTCCGCACCTGAGGCGACCACGTCCGGGAGAAATTTTTCTGCCGCGGAAATCGTGCCTTCTTTCGTGAAAACACGAAGATTGATTTGATAGATGACCGCTTTTCTTACAGGATCCGATGCATCCTTCACTCTCATGACGATGTGCTCCTTTTTTATGACCATTGACGGTCGTTCGCCCATTCTTTATCCCATTGCTCCGTGGATTCCCATGCGACCGGGAAATCCGGATGCAGCTGACGGCTGATCAGGTCTTCGTTCAGGGATTCGATTCCCAGACCGGGCGTATTCGGCACATCAATGAATCCGTCATCATACCGGAGTGCGGGGTTCACCAGATCGCCCCACCACGGCACATCCACGGAATGCAGTTCCAGCGCCATGAAGTTGCGGGTTGCCGCCGCCACATGAACCGCCGCCAGACAGGCGATCGGGCTTTCCGCCATGTGGAGATTCATCTGAACGCCGTAATCCTCCGCCATGTCGCCGATTTTCTTGGTTTCCAGAATGCCGCCCGCCGTCAGAATGTCCGGATGCACCACAGCCAGTGCGCCGGATTCAAAAAGCGGTTTGAAACTTTCTTTCAGATACATATCTTCGCCGGTTCCCAGCGGAACAGTCGTGGCTTCATGCAGCCGAACCCACTGATCCGTCATCTGCCACGGCACGGCGTCTTCCATCCACGAAAGATTGTATTTTTCCAGACGCTTCGCCAGCTTGATGCAGTCTTCCAGCGGAATGTGTCCCAGATGATCAATCGCGATCGGAATCTCGTACCCGACCACTTCGCGGCAGTCCGCCATATATTTTTCCAGATAGTCCAGACCTTTTTCTGTGAGGTGAATTCCGGTGAACGGATGTGCCGTATTGAACAGGTCATACGCCGCGCCACGCATGGCGGAGGGATTGATGGAACCGTGCGGCGTCTTGAAAACCTGTTTGTATTCCTTCATGGTTTCGAGGAAGCCCAGCGGAGCGCACAGTGCGCCGGGAACATCCATGAGCAGTTCGATTCCCAGGTCCATTTTCAGGAAAGTGAATCCGCGGTCCATGCGTTCCTTGAGTGCTTTGCCCATATCGCGGCCGCCGCCTTCGGAATCCGTGTCGCAGTAACAGCGGATACGGTCGCGAAACTTACCGCCGAGCAGCTGCCAGACCGGCACGCCCCACGCCTTGCCGGCAATGTCCCAGCAGGCGACTTCAATACCGCAGACACCGCCAGCCTGACGCGAATCGCCGCCGAACTGCTTGATGCGGCGGAAAATTTTTTCCACGTTGCAGGGATTTTCTCCCAGAATGCGGCTCTTGAGCATGGCGGCATACGTGCGGCTGGACGCATCACGCACTTCTCCGTACCCGACAATTCCCTGGTTGGTGTAGAGTTTGATGAGGGTACAGCGTTTCGGCGCACCGTCAATGTCGGCGAACCGCATGTCGGTGATCTTCAGTGTGGACGGATCAATTTTCATAGTGTTCCTCCTGTTTGGTATTCATATTTCAAGATTCAGATTTTTCACACTCACGGGCGGCATCCTTCAGAATTTTTTCCCAGCGGCGGCGTTCCTTTCCGGCAAAATCCTCCTGATTTCCGATCAGAGTCAAAGCCGCCACCACCCTGCCCACGCAATCATGCAGCGGAATGGAAAAAGCCGCAATATTCCAGCGGTTTCTACGAAGATTCAGCACACAGCCGTGTTCCTGGACTTCACGGATTCCCGCCCGGAGCAGTTCCGGATTCTGTTTTTCCGGTATATCCGCCGGACATTCCGCAATGGCTTCTTCCACTTTTTCCGGCGGTTCACCGGACAGCAGCGCCGCCCCGACAGAACCTTCGATCAGCGGGAAAGTCGACCCCGATTGTCCCGTCAGGGAAACCGGACCCGGCGGTTCTGCACGGAAATAGGTCAGCTGTTCTCCGCCACGGCGGATGGAAAGTTTGCACGCCATATTGCGGTTCTCCGCAATGTCTACGACCTGACGGCAGGCGCGTTCCAGCACGGACATATCTTCGGCGACGCCGTGCAGCAGCGGCAGGATTCCTTCGGACAGCGCATAGGACGCTCCGGATTTTTTCCGCACCCAGTTATGATGCTGAAGGGTCATCAGAATACGATAGGCGGAACTCATCGTGATTCCCAGTTCCCGACTGAGTTCAGACTGCGTCGCATCGCGTCCCGCCAGCACTTGAAGCAGCTGAATCGTCTTGTCCACTGCCGGAATAATATTGTTCATATTTGAACATCCTGTTTTCATATTTGAATTTACAGACAAAAAGATACTCTGTCATTCCGGATTTTGCAAACGGGAAAACAAAAAAAACAGGAAAAATGTTCACCGCGCGGGCAAGCACTTTTCCTGTCTTTCAAAGAGAATAGGAGAAAAATTATGGAATCATAGTCTTAATGCAGAAACAGCCAGGTACACCGGTCTTCCGGGAATGACTTTCCGGATGTATCTGCATACAGGTGCAGCGAACCGGCGCACCTTCTGACAGAATCGCGAAACTGTTATGGCAAACCGGCAGAGCAGATGACCCGGCAGCGCGATCAGATAATCCAGTGAGGCTTTCAGTCCGTCCACGGTAAAATAAACCGCAGGAACGGGAAAAAGAGCGCGGAAGGAAATCTGGTCGTCAAACGGCCGGACCGGCGGGACAACGGAAACGCACTGAACCCGTCCGCAGGATTCAGCAATCCGCAGACAGTATTCCGTATTCCATATAACCGCCATGGCATCCATCGGTCAGAACAGCTCCGTTTTCCGGCTGAAATTATTTCTTCTTCGCAGCGTCGTTCTTCTGGAGAATGCCGGCATCGAGCAGCTTGTCAATGAGCTGCTGCATGGAATTGAAGGTCGCCAGGAAGCCCTGTGGCGGCATGATGATGCGGACATTGGCGCGGGGAACCGGGGCTTTGCCGTCTTCTTCCGGCTGAAGGGTCACGAAGTCATAGCGGACCATGCCGCCCGCAAAGTGAATCTGACCAATGCCGTCTGCGAAAATTTCTTTC